>OIWK01001596.1_pt1 | contig 20556 bp, 16 predicted proteins | sample 1587401 | NCBI WGS metagenome assembly OIWK01 (sample SAMEA3888911, study PRJEB22519) | human gut metagenome | biome: human gut; feature: human-associated habitat; material: faeces | place: Denmark | collected 2009
AATACCGAGCAGCAGACGAACGCGGTACACGCCAAAATCAAGGTTACCGACCTGACCGGCAAGCATGCCACCCTGTCCTGGGACAGCGGCAGTCCCTTTGCCATCTATAATGTGTACCAGTATGATTACATTCTCAAAAGCTGGAGCCTGCGTACGCAGGTGCGGGTAAATACGGTGGAATTGACGGACCTGACCCCGGCCATGTTCTATAAATTCAAGATCACTGTGCCCGGCAGCGACGGTCTCCAGGAGAGCACCGTGGGGGAGACGGATTTTTATACCCGACCCTCTGCCAGTAAAATGGCGTTATCCGTGCTGGGCGCCACCGAGGTGACCCTGAAATGGTGCACCAAGCATTCTCCTGCCTACTACGAACTGTACCGTGCGGAGAAGAACGGCAAGTACAAAAAAATCGCCAAAATCAGCGGCAAAAAGCGCACTTTTACCGATATAGATGTTTCGCCCAAGACCGTGTATTCTTACAAGATTCGCGGCGTGGTGGAAAACAGAGAAACCAAGACCAAAAGCCGCTTTTCCCACCCGTTGACGGTGAAAACCACCAAGACCCTGAAGCTGCCGAAAGTCTCCGGCGCCTGCAAAACCTACGCTTATTATGATGCGGTAACAGATAAAACATCGCCTGCCTATGCGGTGCTGAATTCCGGCACCTACCGGGGCGTAACCTACAAGACCACCACCGACGAGACCACCGGTATTCGTATGGTAGGGGAATATTATTGCGCCGCCCTGGGCACCTTTTACGGCACCACCAAGGGCACCAAATATAAGGTCACCCTGGACACCGGCAAAACCTTTAAGATCATTTTGTGTGATACCAAATCCAACCGCCATACGGACAAAAAGCACCAGTACGCCAAGAAAAATAAGGATGTGGTGGAGTTCTATGTGGACCGCACCAAGATCCCCGCAGGGGTCAACGGCAATTATAACCGCTTGGAGCCGTTTCACGGCAAAATTCAGTCCATCGAGCGGTTGACGGAATGGGATCTTGCGGAATCATAAAGGCAGCAACAAAAGCACCCGATTGGGTGCTTTTTTTGTGGTTAAAATGATGTTTGAATTACAGAATTCTCTTGCGTCCGACATGTTTTAATCACCACTGTTTCGTTAAATGTCTATTCGTAATAAAAAAGCTTGTATTTTGTAAAAATCGGTTGACATTCCATATATTAAAATATATAATACCCAATGGAAAAAGGAGGAGTGGGTGAATTATGCCCATTTCTCCTGCTTTTATATCCTGCGGCGCCGAGGGCGCTGCGCAAAATGGAGCGTGAATCTTTATGGCAAAAAAATGGACAGCTGTGCTGATGGCCATTCTCATGGTGCTTACCGCATTTCCGGTGACCACCGCGATGGCAGCCGGCAGCAGCGAGGCAAGTAAGCCGGCAGACGGTACGACTCAGGGTCGTCCCTTTGTCAGCGATAATCCGTCTCATTGGTACCGTATTCCCAGTATGGTCACCTTGGATGACGGTACTGTCGTTGCAGCTGCTGACGCCCGTTGGGACGGTGGTATGGACGGCGGCGGTAACGATGTGATCACCGCGCGTTCTACGGATAACGGCGACACTTGGTCTTACACATGGGCCGGCTATTACGGCGATAACGGCAATTTCTTTAATAAGGCGTCTACCAGTTATTGCGACAGCAATATTGCAACTGACGGCAAGACCCTTTATATGCTGTCTACCTTCTTTGCTTCCGGCGTTGCCATTAACGGCACTTCTGCGAACGCACAGCCTTCTAAGGACACCGGTTTGGACAGTCAGGGTCGTCTGCTGCTTGCTCGTAACGGCGGCGACTATGACTATTATGTGGGCGCGGTAGGTGCCGACGGCTATGCCAGCATTTACAGAACCAGCGATAGCACGGTCGTCAGCGGCTATAAGGTAAACGGCGAGTTTGAGCTGTTTAAGCATGACGCTTATGTTGGCTGCGTTTGGTATTCTAACTGTGAGTTCCAAGCCAAGAAGTGCCAGTACCTGTTTTTCCGTACTTCCGTGGACGGCGGCAAAACCTGGAGCGCACCGTCCTTGGTAAATGCCAGAAAGAGCGGCGAGAAGTTCTTGGGTGCAGGCCCCGGCCGTGCCATTGTCACGGATGACGGCACCATTTGTATGCCGGTTTATGTTTACGGCGACAATGCTTGGGGCTCCGGTGACGCTTCTCAGGCAACCAGCTTTATTTACAGTAAAGACTAGGGCAAGACCTGGAGCCGTACGGCGAACTTTACCAACACATCCTCTTTTGGCGGCAGCGGTTGGTCCAGTGAGGCGCAGCTTGTAGATTTAGGTAACGGCGTAGTGCGCTGCTTCTACCGTAACGGTAAGAAAAAGATTATGTACTGCGATGCCACTTGGACCGGCTCTCTGTACAGATGGGGCGATGTGGTAGATACTGGTATTGACATTTGGGGTAACTGCCAGCTGTCTGCCATTATGTATCCCTATCTGATTGACGGTAAGCGAGCCATCTTGGTTTCCTCTCCCTCCTCAACACAGGGTCGTAAAACCGGCGCCATCTTTACCTTGCTGCTCAATGACGACAATACCGTTTCTACCGAATATGCCAAAAAGACCATTACCGCAGAGGGTGCCATGTTTGCCTACTCCTGCTTGACGGTGCTGAAAGACGGCCGCGTGGCAGATTTGTACGAGACGGACGCCTGTGACTTTACCTATAAAGTTTTTGATATCCAATCCCTCACCGGTATGGATGCGGATGTTCCAACCACAACGGATATTCAGATGAATGTGGGTCAGAAGAAAACCTTAACCTTCTCTGCGCAGAATGTGAATAACTCTGCAAGCGATATTGTGTCTTTGTCTGCCGCGAAGGAAGTACCCGGTGCCACTGCCAATAAGGCAACGGATGCCAATTACAGCGGCGATTCCATTTCTGTAAAGCGTGCTTTGTACACCTTTACCTCTACCGGTACAGAGTACACCATTGCCCACGCAGGTATGTACTTAAGTGTGGGTACAAATGGTAAGGCCGGCTATCCCGGTGCGTCTACGCCTGCCAATGTTACATTGCGTGCAGTAGACGGCGGCTTCCAGCTGTTGCAGGACGGTCATTACGGCCTGTATTTTATGGAAAAAGATTCCAAGGGCAATGTGGTGAACCACTTTGAGCGTTGGGATTTTGAGGGTAAAGATAAGGATACCAAAACAGAGGAAGAAGTGCTGAAAGCCACCACCTTCCAGCTGTACCGCAGAATCCGCACCGGCGAGACCGGCAGCACGGAGTTGCCCGGCTACATTCAAGTGAATACTGTGGATGACGGCGAGGAATATTTGATTGTCTATCACGGTACGGACGGCTATTTCCTGCTGAATCCCTCTACTTCAACCAGCAATATGTATGCCCATTGCTTAAAGGCAAACGGCGGCAGCACCATTGACGGTTACAATGTTACCGTTACCGCCAACGCAGTAGGTAATGCTGTGGTACAGGCAGGGCTGAATACTTATAATATTACGGTTGTGGACGGCGACTTGGCTGTGACCGGTGTGGTTAAGTATGACCCGGTAATTTATACGCACGGTGATGCTTCCCGTAAGGGGCAGCCGTATATGTATTGCGGCTCTTTGATTTCAGACGGTTCCCAGGCCGGCGAAAAAGAGACCCATTATACGGTTAACGACAGTCGATATACCATTACCGGCATAAAGTGCGTGGAGGATTCCGCTGCGGATATTAAGTACGCGAACGGTAAGCTCAGCGGCACTTTGCATATTGCAGATACTGCCGAGTATGCAAGCTATAATAAGGGGAAAACGGTTACCATTGAGACCAACCTGACGGATACGGACGGTAATATTTGGACCCAGACGGATAAGCTGTATGTGGCTTCTAACCCGGTAGCGGGGCACTCTGTTGGTACACAGAATTTGTACACAAATGTAGTCGTTGCGTCTTCTGCTTTAGGCGCTATATATGTGGCAGAGGATTCTTTTGGTAATACTGACAGAAAAAATTACACCGGCACAATGGGTATCGAAAATGCGTATAATATCGAAGATGCGAATGCTTTAACTTTTGAAGATAGCTGGGGATCAGCCCGCGGAAATTTGTATTCTACTAGTGCCGGTGATAAAATTGCCGGTCTGTCTGACAACTACAAGAAAGCCAGTGGAGATAATTGTCTTAAAGTGAAAGACAACTCAATGGTATCTGCGTACTACTATTATGATATGAGTAGTGATTCAAATGCAGGTATTACCCGGAATAATGCAGACGGCACCAGTTATTCCTTTAAGCTGGCCTATGTGCCTATGAAGAGTAGCGGTTCCCGTACAGACAGCAGCACGGTTTCTTTCCCGTCTGCAGATTCTCTGAACTATGTGACCGGTACCGGCTTCTCTGCCGATCGTATTTACTTTGACAATTACACCATGGGTGCCGGTGTTAAACAGTATCAGACCATAACCGGCACATCTTCCGTGCAGCCTAATCAGCAGGAAGAGCAGTCTGTGTTGGCTGAGACTCAGTCTTATTGCACGAATACTAAGAAATCCGGCCTGATTTCAAATACTGTTAAGAACTATTTAAACCTGGGTTTGACCCTACGTGTAAAGGTCTGCAACAAGAGCAACGAGCGTACGCCGTATAATGAAGCGGTGAGCAAGGTGCGTGTGTCCACGGACTACACCAAGGAGACTTGGGACAAGTACACCACTGCGCTGCTGAACACAGAGGCATACCTGAACAATTACACCCTGCTGACCACAGATGAGACCACCCAGGATGTGGGTACGGTTTTAGATTCTACTTATACCGGCCTGACCAAGCGTGCCGACTTTACGGAACTGGAAAAGGTGGTAGAGCAGAACAAGGCGGCTTATGACAAGGGCTTTGCCGGCAATGTAACCGATACAGACCAGAATAAGTACACGGTGGACAGCTGGCAGAACTTTGAGAATGCCTATAAAGCCGGTACGGATTTGCTGGCGCAGTATCCGGAAAAGGGCAGAAATAATGTGGCAGGCTTTACCGTAGGTCCCGATTCTGCGGAAAAGACCACCCAAACCCAAATTGACGAAACCGCAACCCAGCTGAAAAACTCCGGCCTTGTGGTTGCCGCAGACGCCAGCGCCTATGAATCTGCCCGCAGCATCAGCGCCACCATCGACCGCACCGCGTTCCCGGACGGCGGTACCGCTATTACCAATACGGTAACCAAAGGCAACGGCACCATTTATAAAGCCTACAACGGCAAGGATTATGTGAATGTGCCTGCTGCCCAGCAGAGTAAGGTAGACGGCTTTACTACGGATTTGCTGAGTAATATGAATGTTGGCGAGTCCTCCTCGAGTGGCCGCACCTTTACCGTTGCCTGCACCGTCAACGGCAATGCCTTTGAAACGAGAGAGGGTAAAACGCTGTATTACTACGGCACCATTGCCCATTTGGATTTCTCTGCTTACAAGTCTCAGGATGCCGTTTGCGTTGTGCATACGGCAAACGGCGATACAAAGATTGACCTTGCCAAGTGCAATTATCAGTTGTCGCTGCTGGTTCAGCAGGATACCACCATTACGGTGACCACTGCCACCAGACCCAATGTGATTGTTGCCGACTACTTTGGCACGATTTTAGGCGCATTTGAGGGCGCCACCAGCGTAACTGTAAAGGGCAACACCGTAACGGTGGGCGATACAGTGATTACCGCCAAGGATTCCCCCAAGTACACCTTTACCGGTTGGACTTGGAGCGAAGGCACCCATCAGGTTCCGGCTGGTCAGGTTGCGCAGATTGTGCAGAAAGGTACACGCACCGGCGTGGATGTGAACTACACCGTTAGCAACAGCGGCACGGCTGCCAACGCCTTGATCAACGGCGCTACCCAGTATACCGCACCGGGTATCAACAAACCCTTAGAGCTGACCTCTGACAACGCAGTGTACTGGACCCGTACCGTAAACGGTGTGGAGACTTTGGCTTCTTATGAGCAGAATGTTACGCTGTTCAGCGCCAATACGGATACCACTTACTCGGCATACGCCAGCTTAAACGATCTGCCCAAAAATTTGCAGGAGCAGGCAGAGAGCGGCACGCCGGCTTTGAATGGCGTAGGCTTCTTTGCAGACAAAAAGTTTACCATGTCCTGTGATTATTCTGCCGGTGCAGATGTGACCGTCTTGGAGGTGGGTGTGATTTACTCCGCCACTAAGAATGGAAAGGACACTCTTGTGAAGGGCGGCGACGGTGCGACAACGGTTGTGTCCCGCAATGTTGCCAACTGGACAGACAGTCCCAAACTCCGACTTTAGATGTAGAGTGGTTCACCGCCCAAACAGCGCTGAGCCAGAGCACTACGGACCCGGATAAGGAAAATCCCGGCACGGAGTTCTAATCAAAGCATAGAAAACACCCTCGACCAAATGGTCGAGGGTGTTGTTTTTGTTCAATACCGGGTTTAGCCGTTCACGACATTCTGCGGCGTGCCGTCTAAGTAAGCGGCAATATTCGCTTGCAGAATGCCAAGCAGTCTGGCACGGGTTTCATAGGCTGCCCAAGCAATATGGGGGGTAATGCGGCAATTTTTTGCGTGCAGCAGAGGATTGTCAGCCGCCGGCGGCTCGGTAGAGAGCACATCCAGCCCGGCGCCTGCCAGCTTGCCGCTGTTTAGGGCGTTTGCCAGCGCTTGCTCGTCCACCACCGGTCCTCGGCTGGTGTTGATAAAGATCGCGCCGTCTTTCATCTTGTTAAAGGCCGCTGCGTTCATCATACCCTGGGTGTCCGGTGTCAGGGGACAGTGGCAAGTGATGATGTCGCTGTTTGCCAGCACCGTATCCGCATCTGCAAATCGGGTGCTGTGCAGCCCGTCCAGGGGCTTTTCGTGCGGGGTGCACACCAGCACTTGCATGCCGAATGTTTCTGCAATCTGTGCCACTCTGTGCCCGATGGCGCCAAACCCAAAGATGCCCAAGGTTTTGCCGTCTAATTCCATCAGCGGTGTTTTCCAAAAACAAAAGTCCGGGCAACGGCACCATTCACCGTTTTCTACCGCCTGTGTATGCACTGCAACCTGGTTGGTAAAGGACAGGATAAAAGCAAACACCAGCTGCGCCACTGCATTGGTGGAGTAAGCGGGAATGTTGCACACGGTAATACCCAGTTCCTTGGCTGCCGCACAGTCTACCACATTGTAGCCGGTGGATTGCAGCCCGATGTATTCCAGCTCCGGGCGCAATGCTTCCAGCGTTGCACGGTCAAGGACGGTTTTGTTGATAATCAGCAAATTTGCACCTTTGGCGCGTTCTACCACTTGGTCAGCCGTTGTACGGTCATAGACCTTATAGTCGCCATAGTTGCCCATCCAGTCCCAGCTTTGGTCGCCGGGGTTGGTGGTATAGCCGTCTAAATTTACAATTTTCATAAAATCACGCCTTTCTGTCCAAATTATAACCCAGTCCGTCTTAAAATGCAACCGGTACTTGCGCCGGGCACGCCGGGCGGTTATAATAATAAGCAAGGACGCACCCGCATAGTATGTACGGGTGATTTTTGTGAAGCGTGTTTTTCCCGCTGCGCTGTGCGTGGCGTTTGTGTTTGTGACCTGCCTGTCTCTGCAAGTGCTGTTGCGGCAGTCTGTGCCCTCGGCGGTGCAGTACCCTAAGGCGCGCTACAATTTGGTCATCGACCCGGGCCACGGCGGCATGGATGTGGGCACGGTGGCGGCGGACGGCACGGCAGAGAAAGAGATCAACCTGGCCATTGCCCGGGATTTGTATGCTTTTGCGGTGATCAGCGGCATACCCGCCTCTATGACCCGCACCGGGGACTATCTGGTCTACAAGGCCGGAGACGATAAAAAACGCTCAGATTTGTATAACCGTTTTGACTATATTAACAGCGTGGATAACGCGGTGCTGGTTTCTATTCATCAAAACCATTTTGCCGATACCTCCCAGTGGGGGATGCAGATTTGGTACACGGTGAACGATCCGTTGAGCAAGGCACTGGCTGCTCATATTTTAGCTTATGACAAGCAGCACTTGCAGCCGGGTAATCGTCGGGAGAACAAGCCGTCGGACGACAGCTATTATCTGCTTTATAAAGCCAAAGTGCCCTCCGTGATGGTGGAGTGCGGCTTTATGAGCAATGTAAAAGAAAATAATCAGTTAAAACAGGATGTTTATCGGCGCCGCGTGGCCTTTTGCATTTTAGCAGGGCTTAGCGACACCATGAAAACAGGGGAGTTACCGTAATGGCAAAACAGAGGAGTATGTATATTTGCAGCGAATGCGGCTACGAGAGCGGCAAGTGGTACGGCAAGTGCCCGGGCTGTGGCGAGTGGAACACCATGAACGAGGAGACCCCGGCGGTCAAATCCGCAGGCACCAAGCGCAGCAGCGGCGGTTATGCCTCGCGACCGTTAAAACGTTTGTCGGAAATTACGGAAGATGTGGAGCGGCGTATTTCCACCGGCATTCATGAGTTTGACCGGGTGCTAGGCGGCGGTATTGTAGAGGGCAGCCTGGTGCTCTTAGGTGGCGATCCGGGTATCGGCAAGTCTACCATTTTACTGCAAGCCTGTCAGCACTTGGGACAGCACCATACCATTCTCTATGTGAGTGGCGAGGAGTCTGCCAATCAGATCAAACTGCGTGCCAATCGGCTGGGTGTGACTACGAACAGTCTATACATTTTGGCAGAGACGGATGTGGGCAGTATTGCCGAGACCATTCGCAGCGAAAAGCCGGATATTGTGATCATTGACTCCATTCAAACCATGGTGTACGATCAGGTGACTTCTTCTGCCGGATCCGTGACCCAGGTGCGGGAGTGCACCAATATTTTTATGCACACAGCCAAAACCTACGGTATCCCCATTTTTGTAGTAGGCCATGTGAACAAGGACGGCGCTATTGCCGGACCTAAGGTGCTGGAGCATATTGTGGATACGGTGCTGTACTTTGAGGGCGAGCGGAACTACTCTTACCGTATTCTCCGAGGGGTGAAGAACCGCTTCGGCTCTACCAATGAGATCGGTGTGTTTGAGATGACCCAAGAGGGGCTTTTGGAAGTGGAAAATCCCTCGTTGATGATGCTCTCCGGTCGTCCGAAGAACGCCAGCGGCACCTGTGTGGCCTGTGTCATGGAAGGATCCAGACCGATTTTGGCGGAGGTGCAGGGATTAGTAACGGCAACCGGTTTCGGCACGCCCCGGCGTATGAGCACCGGCTTTGATTTTAACCGTATGGCAATGCTCATTGCGGTATTAGAAAAGCGGGCGGGCTTTTTCTTCAACACCATGGATGCTTATATCAATGTGGTCAGCGGTCTGCGGTTGGACGAACCGGCGGCGGATCTGTCTGTGGCAATGGCGCTGGTGTCCTCGCTGAAGGACGCGGTGATCGGCGACAAGGTGCTGGCCTTTGGCGAAATTGGCTTGGCAGGCGAAATTCGCGCTGTCAGCCATTGCGAACAGCGCGTGCAGGAGGCCGGTCGCCTAGGCTTCCAGCGCTGTGTGATTCCATTCCATAATTACAAATCCCTGTCCAGGGACCTTAAAAAAGAATTGGATATTGTGCCGGTGCGCACCGTTCGCGACGCATTCAGTGCTTTGACGGTGAAAGAGTGATAACATTAAATAAATTGGAGAAAATTTTATGCCAGAATAAGTTAGTCTTTCATTATCGCCAACAGTATTGGCTTTGATCTGTGTTTGTATTAAGTGCTTGACGATGAAAATGCTTATCGTTTTGGAACATATCGCGCTCAAAATGTAATGGCGGGAAAAGTGCAAAATATTAACAATGCGTATTGGTTATAAAGTGTTTTCACCGGTACGGTGTATATCACTTCTATAATAAAATAAAAAAGACAGGAGAATAAAATTATGGCAAACATTTCATCCGGCATATTAGGTGACTCTAATTTGCTGAACTTAAAGGAGATCCAGGTTACGGATATGCGCTCAGAGGCAGCCAGTTTCTTTGTGAACGGCGAGCAGGCGGTGCAGTGCTTTAAGACGGTTCGAGATCAGGTGATTTTTACAAATAAGCGTATTTTTGTGGTCAATGTGCAAGGACTGACCGGTAAGAAAGTGTCTTACTTCTCTTATCCTTATGCCAAAATACAGTATTTTGGCGTGGAAACAGCAGGCGTTTTGGACATTGACAGCGAGTTAGTGCTGGTGTTTAATGACGGCAATCGGTTGCAGTTCGACTTTAAGTCTAAGGTAGACATCCGCACTATTTGCGCGCTGATTTCTTCCTTTGTGTTGTAAATACGACAGAAACATACATAAACTAAAGTGGCACAGTCGACGAGGTCATCTCATCGACTGTGCCGTTTTGTTCTTTGTGCGCTGGTTTTACGCATTTGTCAGGCGCTTGGAATAGCGCCCCCATATGCGGCGGATAGGTACTTGCGGTAAATGGGTCTGATTTGGTTTTTAACAGGTCCATACTTCCTCCGTTCCATAAAAAAACCGGACAAGAAACAGACATTTCAGTCTGCCTCTTATTCGGCTGTTGCTTCTGTGAATAACGCACCCTTCGAGTGCATGGTGGGAATATAATACAGTTTTTTGCTTTTGTCAAGGGTGGGCTTATTGCCCGGCGGTTTGGGGCTGATTTTTGCCGGTGGCCACTGTTCCGTCGTCTATTTGGTGATCCAGCAGGATTTCTTCTTGGGTCAGCATAAAATAGCTTTGCCAAGCGGGGTCCAGCGGCGTGTTGCCGTCTGCATCGGCCCAGGTCAAATCTATATGGTAGGTGCCGCTTTCCAGTTTTACCAGGTTCCAGGCGTGGGCGGTGTCTTGGGACAAGCCGCTGACCTGTGTGCACCACAAATTTGCCTTGCGGCAAAGGTATTCAAATCCGCTGGCATAGCCCTGACAAATGGACGACCCGCCCTCAATGGCTCCGTAGGCGGTGGCAGAGGGTTTGCCGCCGGCAGAGTCGTTGTCATAAGTGGTGCGCAAGGAGATCACCGCTGCCAGGTAGCGGTATTTGTCGTAGGTGCTAAAGGTCTTTGGAATTGCGCTGACGATCAAATTGCATTCTTCTTCAAAGATCTGTATTTCCTCTTTTATCTGCTTGGTATCCGCTGCGGCGCCAGTTGCGTCGTAGGGTAAAAAGTAGCTGGCCCGCAGAGCCGTGGTGCGGTCGCCCTCTACAACTTCTTCTATATCAAAATAATTCTCATATTCCGGGTGGTCCCGACACAGCGCTGATGCAGCCATCAAAACATTGTCCAGCACAGCGTAGCCCCGGTCCTTGGCCGTGTATGTAAAAGGGGTCAAATTTTTAACTTTTGGGAGCATTTCGTCATAGAGTGCCTGTTGGTCGCCGTTTAGCCCGGCATAGGCGGCATTGTCCTGTTTATATTCGTAGCTGACCGTGGAGGACCAGCCGCTGACAGGGTTCTTCTTCACCAGCTCCAGCGCAGTCTGAATGCTGTCCTCCACCCGCTGGCGGGCAAATGTTTGTGCGGCGTTTTCTGTGGTGGTAACTGCGGTTGTAGGTTCGGTAACCGTGGGCGTTTCTCTTTTGCAGCCGGTGAGCAGGGGAAGCAGTACGGCAATACCGGCGCAGAACAGGGCTGGAAGCGCTTTCTTGAATCGCGTTCGTTTCAGTGGCCTTTGGCGCATGTTTTCTCTCCTATTGATTGGTGGTTCCGCTGCTTTTTGTACGCTGAAAATAAAAAAAGCCACTGTAACCGAAATTACAGTGGACTTGGTGGAGCATAGGGGATTCGAACCCCTGACCTCCACACTGCCAGTGTGGCGCGCTCCCAACTGCGCTAATGCCCCATAGCTATCTTGCTTTGGTAGTATAGCATAGCGTATATGGGAAAGTCAAGAGAATTTTTACAAAAAATGCAAAAACACAGATTTTTCTCTTTTGCATAGAATGAGATAGGTTCGTAGGAGGGGTGACAGTGGCGAGTATCAGCCTTTGTATGATCGTGCGGGACGAGGAAGCGGTACTGGGACGGTGCCTGGAGAGCGTGGCTCCGGCGGTGGATGAGATCATTGTGGTAGACACTGGCAGCATGGACGGCACCAAGGCGGTGGCGGCTGCCTATACCGATCGGATTTTTGACTTTGCCTGGGTAGATGATTTTGCAGCGGCACGCAATGCATCCTTTGCCAAGGCCACCGGGGATTATATCCTGTGGCTGGACGCAGACGATGTGCTGTTGCCGGAGGATCTGGATGCGTTGTTGTGTCTGAAAAATCGGCTGGACCAATCCCCGGCAGATGTGGTGATGATGCGCTACAACACCGGCTTTGACAGTCGTGGCAATCCCACTTTTTTCTTTGATCGAGAGCGGTTGGTGCGGCGTGCGGCGGGACCGGTTTGGCACGGTCGGGCACACGAATATATTCAGTGCCCGGGCATCACAATTACAGTGAATATTGCCGTGACGCATCGATCCATCAAGACAGCGTACACTACCCGAAACCTACGAATCTATGAAAAGATGGCGGCGGCAGGGGAGTCGTTTACGCCCCGAGATCGATTCTACTACGGGCGGGAGTTATACTACCATCGGCAGTATGACCGTGCGGTACAGGAATTGCAGGCGTTTTTGGCGTCCGGCGACGGCTGGCTGCCGGATCAGTTGGAGGCCTGCAAGTTTTTGAGTGCAGCCCTGCACGACCAAGGGGATCGGAAGGGTGCGTTTGCTGCATTGTGCCGGAGCTTTGCCTTGGGAGCACCTCGGGCGGACCTGGTGTGCGGCTGCGGCGATCTGTTACTGGAACAAGGGGATTATCCGGCGGCGATTTGTTGGTACAAGTGGGCGCTGGAACTGCCCCAGGACCTGCATAGCGGCTTTGTAAACACGGAAGACACCGGGTACTTGCCGTACCTGCGGCTTTGCGTTTGTTATGATCGTATGGGGGATCATGCAGCGGCTGCCCGCTGCAATGCCCAAGCCGCAGCGTACCGACCCGATGATGCCGCCGTGCAGCAGAACGCAGCCTATTTTGCCGCATTGCAGCACCCTGCCAATCTGCCGTCTATTGGAGAGGATAAGGAGCAAACCCGATGAATACAACGATTTATAAAAACCAACCTTGCTGCGACGCTTGCTGCAAGCCTGCCTGTTCCTGCTGTCCCACCATTGTTGGGCCTACCGGTCCAATAGGGCCTACCGGTCCCACCGGCCCCACAGGTCCGGGTGTTGGCGCTACCGGCCCTACCGGTCCTATGGGTCCTACGGGCGCTACCGGTGCGGCAGGCAGTAACGGCCAAATGGGGCCCACAGGTCCCACCGGCGCACCGGGTAGCAACGGGCAAATGGGTCCCACCGGTCCAACAGGTGCAACCGGAGCTGCTGGTTTTGCAGGCGCAACAGGACCTACCGGCGCTACCGGTGTTGCAGGTCTTACCGGTGCCACGGGTGCAACAGGTGCTACCGGCGCAACAGGTCCTACCGGACCTACGGGTGCCACCGGCGCGGCCGGAACGGTGCTGCCCGGCGAATTGGTGACCAATGGTACTATGGAGCAGTTCACCAATACCGTTCCCACCGGCTGGACGGTGAACAACGAGGCTTTGGCTGGGCAAGCCACCGCCGCCGGTCAGGTACACAGCGGTTTATCAGCGGTGCAACTGGCATCAGGCGCGCAAATGCGCCAGACGCTCGCAGCTGCCGCAGGCAGCTATTACCGGCTTTCCTTTTATGCCCAAGGGGTAGGGGATCAACCGGCAGTGATTGGCAGAATCATCTTTACAGACGCAGCCGGCGGCGAATCAAATGCGGCTGATGTGTCGGTGCGTTCTCAGGACATGGTTAAGACGGCGCCGAATTTTGGTTATTATCAGGTAATCAGTACAGTGGTGCCGGAAAATGTGACCACAGTGACAGTCTATCTGGAAGCAACCGGCGGCACGGATGACAGCGTAATTCTGGACGATGTATCTCTAACCGTGGTTTAACTGCGGGGGGCTCGGTGTGCCTAGGCGCACCGGGCTTTTTTCATTGCCAAAAAAGGCAAAAAAGTCTACTCCAAATGGTCCGCGGTCAAATCGGCAAAAACGAAATAAACGAAGGCAGCAGGAGACTGCTGCTTGTTTGTAAATCGGCTGCAATTTTTCGCCACAAGGCCATCGGTATAACCGTTGGCCTTAATTTTGTAAAAAATATTGCAATTTTTCTTTGTATTTTGCGAATCATCTGTTATAATAGGCACATTCCAAGGAGAGGATGTGGAGTAATGGGCGGATATTTTGCCGCAGTATCCAAAGAAGATTGCGTATTTGATTTGTTTTTCGGGGTGGACTACCACTCCCACCTGGGCACACGCCGGGCGGGAATGGCGGTGTATGACCCGGAAACCGGTTTTGACAAAGCCATACATAATATTGAAAACGCGCCGTTTCGTACGAAGTTCACCAAGGAGTCTCAGGAGATGCACGGCACCATGGGCATTGGCTGTATTTCCGATTTCGAGGCACAGCCCATACTGGTGCGCTCCCATCACGGGACCTTTGCCATTACAACGGTAGGGAAGATCAATAATGCAGACGCTATTGTGGATGAGATTATCGGGACCAACGCCCATTTCTTTGAAATGCACAATGGCGAGATCAATCCCACGGAACTGGTGGCAGCGCTGATCGACCAAAAAGAGAATTTTGTAGAGGGTATTCGCTACGCGCAAGATGTGATCGACGGCTCTATGAGTATGCTGCTTTTGACCCCCAAAGGGGTGTATGCTGCCCGGGACAAGCTGGGGCGCACACCCATTGCGCTGGGCAAAAAGCCGGACGGTTACTGCGCCAGCTTTGAAAGCTTTGCCTATTTGAACTTGGGCTATACCGATGACAGAGAACTTGGCCCCGGTGAGATCGTGGTGCTAACGCCGGACGGTGTGCAGCAGTTGGTTGCACCGGGCAAAAAAATGAAAATTTGTACCTTCTTATGGGTGTATTACGGTTATCCGTCCTCGTCCTATCAAGGGATCAGCGTGGAAAAAATGCGCTACCACTGCGGCGAGCTTCTGGCAGGCCGAGACAACGCCAAGCCGGACATTGTGGCCGGTGTGCCGGACTCCGGCATTGCCCACGCCATCGGCTATGCCAACGCCTCCGGCATTCCGTTTTCTCGTCCATTTGTTAAGTACACGCCTACCTGGCCCCGCTCCTTTATGCCACCCAACCAGACCAAGCGCAACCTGATCGCCAAGATGAAGTTGATTCCGGTGCACGATTTGATTGAGGGCAAGAGCCTGCTGCTTATTGACGACTCCATCGTTCGCGGCACCCAACTGCGGGAAACCACGGAGTTTTTGTACGCCAGCGGCGCAAAAGAAGTGCATATCCGGCCGGCGTGCCCGCCGTTACTGTTTGGTTGTAAGTACCTGAACTTTTCCCGTTCCACCTCAGAGATGGAACTGATCACTCGTCGTGTGATCCAGGAACTGGAGGGCGGCGATCCCACAAAGGAAGTGCTGGCAGAATATGCCGACCCGGATAGCGAAAAATACGCCGCCATGGTGGAAAAAATCGGCGAAAAGCTGCACTTTACCAGCTTGCGCTATCATCGACTGGACGATATGATCGCTTCCGTAGGTATTCCTGCGGATCAGCTTTGCACCTACTGCTGGAACGGCAAAGAATAAATAGTGCAAAAGAAAAAGAACAGTTATCCTTGCGGATAGCTGTTCTTTTTTGCTATTGAAATAGATGCTATTTATAGATTTATATCAATAACCGGTTACTCTGCTTTCATGTTCGCAAAGCACTCGCTGCAATAAACCGGACGGTCTTCCCGCGGCTCAAAGGGAACCTTGCAGGCTGCGCCGCAGTTGGCGCAAACAGCGTCGTGCATTTCGCGGGGACCGCGAGCGGCGGCTTTTCTTGCGTTACGGCAAGCTTTGCAGCGCTGGGGCTCATTGACAAATCCCTTTTCAGCATAGAACTCCTGTTCACCGGCTGTAAAGACGAATTCGTTCCCACAATCCTTGCAGACTAATGTTTTGTCTTCGTACATTGGACCTTAACTACCTCTCATAAGATTTATTCAAAAAGAAGCGTCAACTTCTTACGAATACGCTGTAATGCGTTGTCTACCGCCTTGGGACTTTTGTTCAGTCGGGTGGCAATATCCGCATATCGAAAACCGCTGATGTGCAGGCGCAGCACCTCATTTTCCATGGGGGATAACTGCTGCTCCAGCGCGCGGCTCAAGCGCGCCACACTCTCTGCGGCCAAAAAATCGTCCTCCGCGCTGACGGCTGTACCGGCATGATCCAGATAGTCCTCCAAGGGAACCATATTATCCGTGGGAACATCTTTGCGCCGACTGAATTTTCGCAGCGCGGTTTGTATTGCATTTTCAATACAAGTGCCGGCAAAGGTGCGAAAAGCGGCGCCTCGTTTCGGTTGGTACGCACGCAGGGCGGCCAGCAGACCGATCATGCCCTCCTGGACCAGATCGTCCTTCTCCAGCGGAGAGTGAATGTACTTCATGGCAATCATCTCCACAGTGGGGCGCATGGCGTGGACCAGCGCATTTATGGCTTCTCCGCTGCCGTTTTGAGCGGCGGAAACCAGCGATTCAATATCTGTTTTTTTTGTTGCTGACATAATTTTCCTGCCTTATGATTGATTATACAACGGTTATTGGTCATAGTCAACAATTTTTCATTCTGCAAGAAAAAATTATTATTTAACTTGGATAATAATGTGCAAAACGCGCGAAATGGTGATTAATTAAAAATGCTTACACATTAAAGCGGAACAGCACTACATCGCCGTCCTGCATCACATACTCCTTGCCCTCACTGCGGACCAAGCCTTTTTCTTTGGCAGCCGTCATACCGCCGCAGGCCACCAGATCGTCAAAGGAAACCACCTCGGCGCGAATGAAGCCCCGCTCAAAGTCTGTGTGGATCTTGCCGGCAGCCTGGGGCGCCTTGGTGCCTTTTTTGATGGTCCAGGCACGCACTTCCGGCTTACCGGCGGTCAGGTAGGAAATCAAACCCAAAAGGGAATAACTCTTCTTGATCAGCCGATCCAGCCCGCTTTTTTCCAGCCCCATATCACTAAGGAACAAGGCCTTTTCGTCCTCGTCCAGTTGGGCGATCTCTGCCTCCATTTCTGCGCAGATGGGCAGAGTTTCCGCACCCTCTGCGGCAGCGATCTCCTCCACCGCTTTGTAGAACGGATTGCTCTCAATTCCGGCGTTAAAGTCGTCCTCGCCCATATTGCAGGCATAGATCACCGGCTTGATGGTCAGGAGGGATACTTCTTTCAGGTACTCTTGTTCATCCTCACTGATCTCCACGCTGCGGGCGGTTTTGCCTTCTTCCATCTCCGCAGCCAGTCGCTCCAGAAACGCCACCTCCGGCGCCAGCGTCTTATCGCCCTTCATGGCTTTTTTACGGCTGTCGATTCGTCGATTCAGAATATCCAGATCCGAGAGGATCAGCTCCAAATTGATGGTCTCAATGTCCCTTGCCGGATCCACAGAGCCGTCCACATGTGTGATGTCGTCATTCTCAAAGCAGCGCACCACATGGATAATGGCGTCTACCTCCCGGATATGGGAGAGAAATTTGTTGCCCAGACCCTCGCCCTTGGACGCACCCTTGACCAGCCCTGCAATGTCCACAAACTCAATGGTGGCCGGCGTGAATTTGTCCGGGTGGTACATTTCTGCCAGCTTGTCCAGCCGTTCGTCCGGCACGCTGACCATACCCACATTCGGCTCTATTGTGCAAAAGGGGTAGTTGGCGCTTTGGGCGCCTGCGTTTGTAATGGCGTTAAAAAGTGTACTTTTGCCAACATTTGGCAAACCTACGATACCAAGTTTCATTCTTTTAGCTCCGATGTCTGAATTACACGTTTTTTAGTGCGAATATAAGTATATACCAATGCTGCTGTTTTTACAAGGATAAATTTTTCTTGACATAGTATCGCAAATATCCTAAAATATATATTAAATTTTTGTGATAGGAGAGGAATTTAATGGAACTCAATGGCTCTCAGATCGTTCTTGAAGTCTTGAAAGAACAGGGCGTAGATACCATCTTTGGTTATCCCGGCGGTACGATCCTGAATATTTTTGACGAGCTTTATAAATATGGCGACACCTTTAAGCATATTTTGACTGCCCATGAGCAGGGCGCCTCCCACGCGGCAGACGGCTATGCCCGCGCTACCGGCAAGGTGGGCGTGTGCTTTGCCACCTCCGGCCCCGGCTCCACCAATCTGGTGACCGGTATTGCCACGGCCTATATGGACTCTGTGCCGGTGGTTGCCATTACCTGCAACTATGCCACCTCCGGCTTGGGGCGAGACAGCTTCCAGGAGGTAGATATTTGCGGTATTACCATGCCCATTACCAAGCACAACTTCCAGGTCAAGTCTGTGGAGGAGCTGGCGCCCACGCTGCGCCGGGCGTTCCGCATTGCCCAGACCGGCCGCAAAGGTCCTGTTCTGGTAGATATTCCCAAGGATATAACTTCTGCCACCTGTGCTTATGTGGCGGAACCGAAAGTGGAGATTGAGCCGTTTAAGATGCCCAAGCAGTCTTGTATAGATCGGGCGCTGGAATTGCTGAGAAACGCCAAGAAACCGCTGATTTATGTTGGTGGCGGCGCCATTCTCTCCAAAGTGGGTGAAGATCTGATTACTTTTGCCGAGAAACTGGACGCACCGGTGGTGTCCTCTCTTATGGGTCTGGGCGCATTTCCGTACGGCCACCCGCTGCACGTGGGGCTGATCGGTATGCACGGCCATTTTGAGGCCAATAAGGCGGCGCATGACTGCGATGTGCTCATTACTTGCGGCGCGCGTTTCTCTGATCGTGTGGCCGGCAACCGCAAGAAGTTTGCGCCTAATGCAGAGATCTTACATATTGACATTGACGCAGCGGAGATGGACAAAAACATCTTTTCCAACTACCACCTGCGTGGCGACCTGGCAGAAATTCTGCCCATGCTGACCCGTAATGTGGAGCAGATGGATCACAGCGACTGGAAAGCGGAGATCGAGGCCAGCCGGCATCCCTTTAAGCAGCTGCAGATCGGGGATTATGTAAATCCCCAGGTCTTAATTGAAAAAATTGATGAAAAGACCCCGGATGACACCATTGTGGTCACCGATGTGGGTCAGCACCAGCTGTGGGCGGCACAGTTCTATAAGTACACCCGACCCCGCACCCTGCTGACCTCCGGCGGACTGGGCACCATGGGCTATTCCATGGGCGCTGCCTTTGGCGCGGCCATGGGCTGCCCGGATCAAACCGTGGTGATGTTTGCCGGTGACGGCGGCTTCCACATGAACCTGTCTGAGCTGGCCACCATGGCGTCCTACAATATCCCGGTCAAGATGTTCATTATGAACAACACTGTACTGGGTATGGTGCGCCAGTGGCAAAAGCTGTTTTATAACAACCGCTTTTCTGATACAGATCCCCACCGTGTTACGGATTTTGTGAAGGTGGCAGAAGCCTTTGGCGTAAAGGGGCTGCGTATCCATACCAATGATGATATTGACGCTGTGCTGGCAGAAGCGCTGGCTTATCCCGGTCCGGTGTTGGTGGACTGCCGTATTTCGCCGGACAGCAATGTGCTGCCGATGATTCCGCCCGGCGGCGCACACACGGACATTATCGAGCAGTTTAACTGATTGGAGGCAAGGAAGATGAAAGAGAAATTGGTTTTATCTGTTCTTGTGGATAACGAGAGCGGCGTGCTGCAACGGGTGGCCAGCCTGTTCTCCCGCCGTGCATACAACATCTCCTCTCTGACGGTGAGTGAGACGGAGGACCCGAACTTTTCCCGTATGACCATTGAGACCAACACGGAGCCGGAGAATTTTCGCCAGATCAAGCGCCAGCTGTTAAAGCTGGAGATCGTGGAGAAAGTATCTGAGCTGACTCCGGACAATTCTGTATCCTCTGAGTTGCTGCTGGTGAAGGTGCACGCCCAGGGTATTCCGGAGAAAAACGCCCTTTTGGCATTCAACGCCGGTTATGGTGCTCGTGTGCTGGACATTTCTGCTGAGACGGTGACCCTGGAGTTCACCGGTGCGGGGGAGATGCTGGACGCCTTTATTCAGCGACTGGAGCAACGCTTTAGCATTGTGGAAATGGCGCGTACCGGCGTGACCTCGCTGGAGCGCGGCGCCGGCTCCTTTACGGACGATATTTAAGGACGGTGACGATCATGGGAATGACAATGACGCAAAAGATCCTGGCGGCGCACGCCGGTTTGGATCATGTAGTAGCCGGTCAATTGATTGAGGCCAAGCTGGATATGGTACTTGGCAACGATGTGACCTCTCCGGTTGCCATCAATGAGATGAACAAATTTGGCAAGGACAGCGTGTTTGATAAGACCCGCATTGCCCTTGTAATGGATCACTTTACGCCCAACAAGGACATTCAGTCCGCGCAGAACTGCAAGCAGGTGCGTACTTTTGCCCGTGCCCACGGCATTACCCACTATTTTGATGTGGGCAATATGGGAATTGAGCACGCGTTGCTGCCGGAGCAGGGGATTGTGGCCTGTGGTGACTGCGTGATCGGCGCGGACAGCCACACCTGTACTTA
>OIWK01001609.1_pt1 | contig 20368 bp, 18 predicted proteins | sample 1587401 | NCBI WGS metagenome assembly OIWK01 (sample SAMEA3888911, study PRJEB22519) | human gut metagenome | biome: human gut; feature: human-associated habitat; material: faeces | place: Denmark | collected 2009
AAGAAAAATGCTCCGAGAAACGGAAGTTTCTCGGAGCACTTTGTCTACGGTCTGACCGCCGCGGATTTCCGCGGCGGTTTTTACTATATTTGTAACGAGTCTTCTGTTTTACAGCCTAAGACACGCGCAAATTTTACGACATCAATGTCTAGATCGCGGGTATTGGCGGTAAAATCGAGGATATCGCTACAGCGATACTTTTTCAATGGACAAATGGAAGGAATCCGGATGTCTTTTATTTTTGTCTGAAAATATGTAACAATGGAACCGACAGGTTCGTTATAGTTAGCAGAGATAAAACAAAAGTGAGGAACGCGCGTGATTTTACTGATGATGGTGGACACACCCGAAGAAAAACGAAAATTTGTGATCCTGTACGAAAACTATCGTTATCTGATGTTGAAAGTGGCGGCGGATATTCTGCATGATTACCAGTTGGCAGAAGATGCCGTGCAGGAAGCATTTGTACGGGTGGCAAAACATATGGAAAACGTCGGACAGCCGGAGGAGACTGCCACGAAACGTTATCTGATTACGATTACAAAACATGCAGCCATTGATCTTTACCGCAGAAGAAACCGGTTACAAAGCAGGGAAATCTATATGGATGAACTTCCAGAAGAAACCGGGCAGCTTACTTATATGGCACCGGAGGAAGAACATGGAGTGTTAGATATTTTAAAAAATCTTCCACCAAAATACAGAGATATATTTCTGTTAAAATATTCCGCACATCTGGAAAACCGGGAGATTGCAAGAATATGCGGACTTCGGGAGGGGACGATACGGCAGCGGATTGCCAGAGGAAAACGGCTAATTGAAAAAGAACTGGAAAAAATCAAGAAGGGAGATACCGAATGAAAGTAACGGACGAATGGCTTTATGAAAAAATGCCGATCGTTGATGCAGCAATGGTACGGCAACTGGAAGTGTGCACGCAAAAAGATTACGTTTTTTCAGATAAATTCAGAAAGCGTATGAAGCGGCTGATACAGAAAGAAAAGTATATGTATGCCGAAAAACAGTTGAAGAAAATCACACAGAAAATTGCGGCAGCAGCGGTTGTGATGCTTGTGGGAGCACTCACCGTCACGATGAGTGTGGAGGCTTACCGGGTACGGTTTTTTCATACGATAAAAATGGTGCTGGATGGTAACATCAGTATTTACTCTTATGAATCGGACGAAGAGAAGATTTCCGATGCTATTTTAAAACCGCAGTATCTTCCAGACAACTATCGGCTGAACGAAGAAAAAATTACGGATACCACATCCGTTTTGGAATATGGAAATGACAAAAAGCATTTGATTTTCCAGCAAACAATTGTGACAAATGAGAAAATGATTTTTGACACAAATTATAATTCTGTGGAACAAATCAGAATAAACGGAATGACTGTTTTTCTATATCGGTATACGGATGAGACATTTTGGGCATATGGGGAATATGGAAACAGCGTATATGTGCTGGCTGGAGATACAATCCAAAAAGAAGAAATTGAAAAAATATATAAACACTGGATCTGGTAAAGGAGAGAGAAAATGATGAAAAAGAGATGGATTTTACTTATGATGTGTGCGTGCATTTCAGGACTTGGAGGATGTGGAAAACAGACAGTTACAGAAAAAGCTGAGGAGACAGAAACTGCAGACAGTATGAAGGAGGATACAACAGAACTCTGCGCTTATATAAAGGAAATCAATGGAAATACACTGGTCATCGATCCCGTGGAGTATATCAGTTCCGGGGACAGTGATCGACTGGCAAGTTACAAACACACGGATGACGATATGCCTGACGGATATTATATATACAATAAGGATGAAAAAACAGAGGAAGTAACATTGACAGATCAGACGGAGTACTCCTTTTTGGATTGGACAAGAGAATTTGGGGGAACAGATGCCGATATTCGTGTAGTAACAAAAGATAAAATGATTTTTGAAAAATATATGGAAACTTATACGGATGCAAAACCTGGAATGCCGTTTTTCCTGAAAATGAAAGGAAATACGGTGATTCAGATTTTGGAAAAACCGATGGTATGATGTGACTTGACCATAAGAGGAGCAAGGTGTAAACTGATAAAGTTGATGTTTACTTTATTCGCAAAAGAAAAAAGAGAGAGACGGAAAACATAACATCCGCTTTCATCTGGAACAGGAGGAACCAATGCGAAACAATAAGACCGCGGAGCTGGTACTGACCGCTCTGTTTGCAGCAATCATTATCATTATGGCGTTTACACCGCTGGGGTACATCCCACTTGTGGTGATCAATGCGACCATCATCCACATCCCTGTTATTTTAGGAGCGTTATTCTGTGGACCGAAGAAGGGCGGATTTTTGGGATTTATCTTTGGTCTGACCAGCTTTATCAAGAATACGGTTATGCCGACCTCCCTTTCGGCATTTGTATTTTCCCCGGTGCTGGCGGCCAGCATGGTAGGCACCAGCGGAATCGTAAAGAGTGCGTTTATCTGTTTTGTACCGCGTATTCTTGTAGGAATTCTGCCATATTTTGTATATATCGGAGTAAAGAAAGCGCTTTCTTCCCGGCATAAAATTCTCTGGGCAAGTGTGTTTAATATCCTGATCGGTGTGTTTCTGTTTCTTGGTGCGCGTGCGTTTCTGCTTCATGTGTTTGACAAGAAGCCATTGTCAGATATTGCATTGTATGCAGTAAGTGCACTGGTTGGATGGTTTGTTTTTATGGCACTGGAAGTGTATACGGTACTGAAATCCGGCGCAGTCTGTGCATTTGTCTATGCGGGTGTAACAGGCGCAATGGTCAATACGATACTGGTTATGGGCGGAATTTTTGTGTTATACAAAGATGCATATGCAAAAGCCCTGAGTGTCGATGCGGGAGCCGTGCTTGGAATCATCGGTGGTGTCATCAGCTTTAACGGAGTCATTGAAGCGATTGTGGCTGCAATCATTGTAGCAGCACTTGGCATGGTACTAAATAAATTAAAACCAATCCAGAAATAATATGTTTTAAAAAGGCAGCCGGAATGAAACACAGGCTGCCTTTTTTGCTGTCCTTTTGGTAAAAAGCGATAGTGTATGGAACAAGGATATGCTAAAATAGAAAAAGGTATAAATTTAAAAGGAAGTAGATGTATGCTTAATATTTATTACGGCGACATGCAGGAGTCTGTGTATAACACGGCAGCGTATTTTAAGTATGATTATGAGGACAGTTGGATTATAGATCCGTTTGTAAAAGAAATGATTCAGGATGTGGATCAATCAACGGTGCTGGATAGTGGCGTAATTGACAGTCCTGTTTTGGGAAAAATTCCACCGACAGGTTTATCCGGGGGAGTAAAGACATTAATCCTTGTAAAATTTGATAAGGATAAAATTTTTAATGCATCAACCTGTGGGGATAATTGTGCAAAATGGTTATTAAAAATAGCAGAATCCGAAGACCGTACAATTAATCTGCGGCATTTAATGAATTTTGGAAAAGATCCTTTTGTCATTCGTATTTTGAATACGGGTGAGATTGTTCATTCAATGGAAGAACTGGTGTCGATTGCAGGAGAATTTGTTTAATGAAGGGAAAACATAGAATTATTGTATCAACAAAGCGCTTAAAATATGATTTTGAAATTCGAAGAAATCTGACGGTCATCCGGGGAGACAGTGCGACAGGCAAAACCACATTGGTAGATATGATTCGGGAATACGTAAATAATCCATCCGGTACGCCCGTGGAACTGACGTGTGACAAAAAATGTTATGTGCTCGAAGGTTCACTGTGGAAAGAACAGTTATCAGCAATGCAGGATAGTATTGTATTTATTGATGAAGGAAACGAATTTATCAAGACAGTAGAATTCGCAGATACTATTCAGAAAACAGATAATTATTATGTCATTGTTTCTAGGGAATCCTTGCCTTCTTTGCCGTATAGTGTGGAGGAAATCTATGGAATTCGTACTTCAGGAAAATACGGAACATTAAAACCGTGTTATCATGAGTTTTACAGAATATATGGAGCACAGACTTTAAAGAAGGATATTAAACCAGAGGTTGTAATAACGGAAGACAGTAATTCCGGTTATCAGTTTTTTAATTCTGTATGTAGGCAACAGCAATTGAAATGTGAGACAATGAATGGAAAGTCAAATGTTTTCCATTATTTAAATATGCATAAAAATGAACGCATACTTGTAATTGCAGACGGTGCGGCATTTGGTTCTGAAATTGACAGAGTGATGCAGTTGATGGGTGGAAAAGATCAAGTGGTGCTTTATTTGCCGGAGTCATTTGAATGGCTGATATTAAAGGCAAAAGTAGTAAAAAGCAAATGGGCAGATCAGGTGCTGGAAAAGCCGTGGGAATATGTGGAAAGCAAAACATATTTTAGCTGGGAGCGGTTTTTTACGGCAGTTTTGATTGAAGAGACAAATGGTTCTTACCTTGCATATGCAAAAAGAAAATTAAATCCAGCATATCTGAACGATTCTGTCAAAGATTCCATACTGGAACAGATGACAAAAATTAAATTGTTTTAGGGAAAAAGTGTGATAAAATAGCAGAAGATGTGATTTTTTCTGCAAAGGAGTAAGAGACAATGTTAAAAGGAAAATGTGTGGTACTCGGTGTGACCGGAAGTATCGCTGCCTATAAAATCGCCTATCTGGCAAGTGCGCTCGTCAAGCAGCATGCGGATGTGCATGTGATCATGACGGAAAATGCAACCAATTTTATTAATCCTATCACGTTTGAGACGCTCACAAGCAACAAGTGTCTGGTCGATACGTTTGACCGGAATTTCCAGTTCAATGTCGAGCATGTGGCACTGGCAAAACGGGCGGATATTTTTATGGTAGCACCGGCTTCTGCCAATGTGATCGGCAAGATGGCAAACGGAATCGCAGATGATATGCTGACAACAACGATTCTTGCGGCAAAATGCCCGAAGTATGTTTCCCCTGCCATGAATACCAATATGTTTGAAAATCCGATCGTACAGGATAACATCAAAAAGCTCGGGGACTATGGGTTTCATATCATTGATCCGGCGAGCGGTTATCTTGCCTGCGGGGATACCGGAGCCGGGAAAATGCCGGAACCGGAAACACTGTTTTCTTATATTATGAAAGATCTTGCCTGCGAAAAGGATATGGTCGGAAAAAAAGTAATGGTCACAGCAGGACCGACACAGGAGAAGATTGATCCGGTGCGTTATATTACGAATCACTCTACCGGAAAAATGGGCTATGCAATTGCGGAAAACTGTATGCGCCGTGGAGCGGAAGTGACACTGATCACGGGACCGGTGGCAATCACTCCGCCGCCGTTTGTAAAGGTCGTTCCGGTTGTATCTGCCGCGGATATGGCAGCAGCCGTAAAGGAGACCGCAGAGCAACAGGATATTATTATCAAAGCGGCAGCTGTGGCGGATTATCGTCCGGATCACCCGGTCGATGAGAAAGTCAAGAAAAAAGACGGGGATGCCACTCTTACGATGGAACGCACGGAAGATATCCTTTCGTATCTGGGCGCGCACAAAAAACCGGGACAGTTTCTGTGTGGATTTTCCATGGAGACGGAACATATGCTGGAGAATTCCCGTGCAAAACTTGCAAAAAAGAATGCAGATATGATTGTGGCGAATAACCTGAAGGTAGCCGGAGCCGGATTTGGTACAGATACCAATGTGGTGACGCTGATTACGGCAGATGACTGCAGGGAACTGGAAATAATGAGCAAAGCGGATGTCGCATCAGCGATTGTGAGTGAAATTTTAAAGAAAATGTGTTAGTATTAAAATATGACAGACTTAGAAGCCTATTATAATAAATTTAATGAAGAGAAGCGTCTGGACAGCCGACACGGCAGGGTGGAATTTGTGACAAGTATGCATTATATCCATCAGTGTCTGGATGAAATTGTGAAAGAACGTGCAAAAGAGGAAATTCATATCCTTGATATCGGGGCGGGAACCGGACGATACAGCGTACCGCTGGCACAGGAAGGGTTCGATGTGACGGCCGTGGAACTGGTAAAGCATAATCTGGGACGCCTGAAACAGAAGGGTGCAGGCGTGCATGCATATCAGGGAAATGCAATGAATCTGAAAAAATTTTCCGATGATTCCTTTGACGTAACCCTGTTGTTTGGGCCGATGTATCATCTGCATGAGGAAAAGGACAAGCTTGCTGCGCTGCGGGAGGCAGTGAGGGTGACAAAACCCGGAGGCAGGATTCTCGTGGCGTATATTATGAATGAATTTTCCGTTATCACGTATGCGTTTAAGGAAAAACATATTCTTGAAGCACTTCAGGAGGGAATGCTCACAGAGGATTATCACTGTACTTCAAAAGCCAATCCTCTGTATTCCATGGTTCGTCTGGAAGATATTGAAGCATTGGACCGGCAGGTAGAGGTCAGGCGCCGGAAGATCATAGCGGCAGACGGTGCAGCAAATTATATGCGTCCGTTTTTAAATGCGCTGACGGAAGAAGAGTTTGATGCGTTTCTGCAGTATCATCTGGCAACCTGTGAACGGATGGATCTTATGGGTGCAAGCGGTCACACGGTGGATATTCTTGTGAAAGAGGGGGCTGAAAACGTATGAAAAAATGGATATTGCCAATCCTAATGGCAGGATTTTTGCTGACGAGATGTTCTTCTCCTGCAGCAACGTCATCGGCTTTGCCCTCTTCTACGGAAAAAATCACGGAGACACAGATGACGGAAGAACCGGGTACGCTGGAAGAAACGGAAACCGGGACTGCAACTGAAACGCAGCAGGAACCGGTGATACAGACGGTAAAAATTACGGCGACAGGTGACTGTACGCTTGGGGCAACACAGACGCATGGGTATGCAGGTTCCTTTCATGAATACTATGATAAATACGGGCAGGATTATTTTTTTAAAAATATCAGAAGTATTTTTGAGCAGGATGATTTTACACTGATCAATCTGGAATGTGTGTTGTCAAATGCGACCGAGCGTGTGGAAAAAACGTGGAACTTAAAAGGAAAACCGGAGTATGTTGGTATTATGACAGACAGTTCTGTGGAGGGGGCAAGTCTGGGAAATAATCATACGTTTGATTATGGGCAGCAGGGACTTGATGATACCAGAGAAGTGTTAAATAAAGCAGGGATTATCTTCGGATTCAATGATCATGTGGATACCTATACCACGAAGGATGGTATCAAAATCGGAATTGTCTCCGCAAGCCAGCTGTCCGCTGATGAAACACATGCCAATTATATCCGGGATGGGATTGCAGAACTTCGGGAAGAAGGAGCGGATCTGGTAATTGCCTGTTGCCACTGGGGGATAGAGGGGGATCATTATCCGAATGATTATCAGCAGAAGCTGGCACACCAGGTGATTGACTGGGGAGCAGATCTGCTGGTCGGTACACATCCTCATGTATTGCAGGGAATGGAATTATACAACGGAAAAATGATCTGCTACAGTCTTGGAAATTTCTGCTTTGGGGGGAACAGGAATCCAAAAGACAAAGATACGGCGATCTATGAACAGACCTTTACCTTTGTGGATGGGGTACTGCAGACAGATATATCAGCCGATATGATACCATGCAGCATTTCTTCCACATCAGAAAGAAATAATTTTCAGCCTGCCATAGCAAAAGGCGACAGAAAACAGACGATTATTGATCATATGAATGAGTATTCGGAAAAGTACAGTAAAATCGGATTTGACGCAAATGGCAGGGTAATCATCAGGGAAGAGTAGGGGGATAATATAATTTTATGTGGCAAGTAAATAATAATGATAAGAGGAATCAGCACATGAATGCAAGTTTTTGGAATTATCCGTCAAAACAGAAAAGCTGGCCGATAGACGAAGAAATGGAAAGTCTCGGGGAAGTCATTCATCCACTCGATAATATCGGTGGATTTGATGTACGTCCGGGATTTTATCAGATGAATGGTGCATATCAGACAGAGGAAGGGGTAAGTTTTACCGTAAGCTCCCATGGAGCTACGAGCTGTGTCCTGCTGTTATTCCGGCCGGCGGCACAGGAACCGTATGCAAGAATCCGCATTCCGGAAAGTTATAAAATTGGAAATACGTATTCTATCCTTGTTTTTGGCTTAAAAGCAGAGGATTTTGAGTATGCCTATCAGATGGACGGTCCTGCCGATCAGGCGAGAGGGTTACTGTTTAACAGAAAACATACGCTTCTTGATCCATATGCGAAAGCTGTTACCGGTCAGAGAAACTGGGGAGAAAAACCGGAAGGCGGAAAGGATTTTGTCTATAAAGCCCGTGTGGTGCAAAGTGATTTTGACTGGGGGCGGTATCGGAATCTGAATTACAAATTTGAAGATCTGGTGATCTATGAGATGCATGTCAGGGGATTTACCAAAGATGCGTCCTCCGGTGTAAAAGGTGGGGGAACATTTGAAGGTCTGCGACAGAAAATTCCGTATCTGAAAGATCTGGGAATCAATGCGGTAGAACTCATGCCGATTTTTGAATTTGATGAAATGGAAAGTGCCCGTGTGGTGGATGGCGTGCAGTTGTACAATTACTGGGGCTATAATACGGTTTCCTTTTTTGCCCCGAATACAGGTTATGCATTTCATCAGGAGCATAATCATGAGGGTGATGAATTAAAGCGTCTGATCCGCGAACTGAAAGAAAATGGAATTGAAGTCATTCTTGATGTGGTATTCAACCATACAGCAGAGGGAAATGAAAACGGTCCATGTTTTTGCTTTAAGGGGATTGATAACAATATTTATTATATGCTTACACCGGATGGATATTATTATAATTTCAGCGGCTGTGGCAATGTCTTAAACTGCAACCATCCGGTGGTTCGGAGGTTTATTACGGATTGTCTGCGGCACTGGGCAGTAGAGTACCGTGTGGATGGATTCCGGTTTGATCTGGCATCGATTCTGGGAAGAGATCAGAATGGTGCACCGATGGAGAATCCGCCGATTCTGGAAGCCCTTGCATTTGACTCTATTCTGGGGGATATGAAGCTGATCGCAGAAGCCTGGGATGCGGGTGGCTTGTATCAGGTTGGAAGTTTTCCGTCATGGAACCGCTGGGCCGAATGGAACGGAAGATACCGTGATGATATGAGAAGCTTTTTAAAGGGCGACAGTGGCGTCGCAGGGCGTGCAATTACACGTATCACCGGATCCTCCGACATGTATGATCCGGCAAGCCGCGGATATAGTGCATCCGTCAATTTTCTGACCTGTCATGATGGGTTCACGTTGTATGATCTGTATTCATATAATGAAAAGCATAATGAGAAAAACGGATGGAACAATACGGACGGGGATAACAACGGCCTGAGCTGGAACTGCGGGGTGGAAGGTGAGACGGATGATCCGGCGGTTATGAGCCTGCGACGCAGACTCGTGAAGAATGCATTTGCCGCGTTGTTATGCAGCCGTGGACCGGCTATGTTTTTTGCAGGGGATGAATTTTGTAATACGCAGTATGGAAATAACAACGCATACTGCCAGGATAATATTATTTCCTGGCTGGACTGGAACAGGCTGGAAGAATTTCAGGAGATTCATGATTTTGCCCGTTTTATGATCCATTTCCGTGCAAAGCATCCGATTCTGCGAAGGGATACAAAGCCGGCAGTCTGCGGGTTACCTTCTGTAAGTATCCATAACGGAGAGCCGAACCGGAATTATACGGACTATAATACACATTTAATTGGAATCATGTATGCGGGAAGAAATGCCGATGATACGGATGATGATATGATCTTTTACGGAATGAATGCGTATTGGGAGCCTTTGGAGATGCGCCTGCCTTCGTTGCCGGAGTCTTATCATTGGAAACTTGTAGTAAATACTTTCTGTGAATACCAGGATGGGGCAGATTTTGAAGTCCAGACACAGGGAGATCAGATACGTGTGCGTGTTCCGGAACGTTCTACGGTAATTTTACTGGCAGAACATGATTTATAAAAAAGAGTTGGGCACCGCTCTGGAAACAGGGCGTGCTCAACTCTTTTTTTCGGTGGTATCGGGTCTTTTTGTAATTTCACTGGTTCCGATGAGGTAATCTGCAGAAACATTCAGAATCTGCACGATGGCTGCAAGATCCGCAACGGTCGGAGAACGACGGCCGGTACGGTATCCGCTGATCGTGGACGGCGAAACAAACATTGCATTTGCCAGCTGGATATTGGAAATATTTTGTTTATACATAATCAGACTCAGACGGTCACCAAAATCTTTGTATTTATTTTTATCATTCGTTTTCATACAAATGATTTTATAGAAAGTTGATATAAAAAACAGAGAAAACGCGTATTGCGTTTTAATTCTTAAATAAATGGAAAAAGATTTCCAAAAAGATAAGAAATTAAATCCATCCGCCGTCTAAGGTGAGAATCTGTCCATTCAGGTAACTGCTTGCTGTGGCAAGAGAATATGCCAGTGAAGCAACTTCTTCCGGGGATCCCATACGGCCGGCAGGAATTTCTTCGATGAGTGCAGAGCGTTCTTCCTCGGAGAAACAACGGTTCATATCCGTATCGATTACCCCACAGGCGATGGCATTTACCTGGATATTGCTAGGGGCAAGTTCTTTGCCCAAAGCGCGTGTAAGGGAATTGATCCCGCCTTTGCATGCAGAATAGGCAACTTCGCAGGAAGCTCCGACATTTCCCCATACAGAAGAAATATTGATGATATGTCCGGATTTGGCATGAACCATGGAAGGGATGACCTGTCTGCATGTGGAAAAGACGGATGTGAGGTTTGTCGCAACTATCCGGTTCCAGTCGGTAATATCCATGTCGGTGAGCAGACCGATATAAGAGATGCCGGCATTGTTGATTAACACATCAATCTGGCCGAAGGTATCTAGTGTTTTTTGCACCATGTCACAGATAAAAGTATAGTCTCCTACATCACCACGGAAGCAAAGCACCTGTATGGAGTAGGTTGTTTCAAGTTTTGTGGCAAGTGCCTGCAGCGTTTCATAAGAGTTATGGCAGCAAAGAGCCAGATGATAGCCTTCAGCGGCAAATCGACATGCCAGGGCTGCACCGATTCCACGGGATGCACCTGTAATCAAAGCAGTATGTTTCATTGTTCTTCTCCATTCTTTTTTTTGTATTGTACCATAAATTAAAAAAATTCACTAGACAAACACCGGAGAATGTGTTACTATAATTGGGCAGTTGAAACGGCGCGTGGCTCAGCTTGGTAGAGCGCTGCGTTCGGGACGCAGAGGTCGCAGGTTCAAATCCTGTCGCGCCGATGATACAAGGATTCCGGTACATGGGTGAGAGAATCCTTGGCAGGGGCAACCTCAGAGGCTTTTAGAGAGCTTCTGGGGTTCTTTTTTTGCCTTCAAAAGTTTTAGAAAGGCTCTATGTCAAAAAAACTGTCGCACGAATTTTCGCGCGACAGTTTTTTTTATTCTACCGTTACAGATTTTGCCAGGTTACGTGGCTGATCCGGATTTAAGCCTTTTCCAACGGCTGTGTAATATGCAATCAGCTGGAAAATTACAACAGATTCAAAAATCGTAAATTCGTCGGATACATCCGGAAGATTGATGTGTACATCACAGATAGAAGGATCTGTGATTTCTTTGTCTTTGGACAAAAGAATGACATAAGCACCACGGGCTTTTACTTCCCGGATATTGGAAATAACTTTGCTGTATACATGTTTCTGGGTAGCAGCGGCAATGACAGGAACCCCTTCACTGACCAGGGCAATGGTTCCGTGTTTTAATTCACCGGCAGCATAGGCTTCGGCATGAATATAAGAAATTTCCTTTAATTTCAAAGCACCTTCCATACAAAGGGTATAATCGAGTCCACGACCGATAAAGAACGCGTTGTTGGCATTGATCATGCGTTTGGTCAGCTGTTCAATATCAGGAGCCTGTGCAAGAACTTCCTCGATGTAATTTGGAATTTCCTGCAGTGTTCCAACAAATGTACGTGCCTCTTCGACAGAAATCTTTTGCTGTGTCATGGCAAGTTTGCATGCAAGCAGGTAAAAAGAAGCAACCTGAACGGTGTATGCTTTTGTACTTGCAACAGCGATTTCCGGACCGGCATGTGTATATAATACATAGCTGCTTTCACGTGCAATGCTGGAGCCTTTTACATTTACAATAGACAGTGTTTTCTTTGTATATTTATTTGCAAGGCGAAGAGCTTCCAAAGTATCAATGGTTTCTCCGGACTGGGATACGACGATCACCATGGATTTTTCATTGATTACCGGTTCTTCATAACGGAACTCCGATGCGATTGCCACGGTAACCGGAATATGCAGGCGGTTCTGGATCATGGTTTTTCCTACCATTCCCGCGTACATTGCAGTACCACAGGCAACGATCGTAATGTCGCTTACATTTTCAAAGAAGGAATCCGCAATGGCATCTTCCGAAAAATCCGGAAGCATATCTTTGATACGTGGGGTAATGGTTCTTGTGATGGCAGCCGGCTGTTCATGAATTTCTTTGATCATGAAATGCGGATAACCATCTTTCTGGGCTGCGGTAACATCCCAGTTTACTTCCATATATTCCGGTTCTACGGAATGACCGTCTAAATCCTCTAACGTAATGCCGTCCGCAGTCATAGTTAAAATATGATATTCCGGCACGATGAAATAACGCTTGTTGTATGCGATAAAAGCAGTCAGATCGGATGCAATAAAAGCACCGTCATCACAGTATGTTGCAACCATAGGGCTGACATTTCTTACCGCATAAATTTCACCCGGATGATCCTTGAACAGAACGCAGAAGGCAAAGGAACCTTCAATTTCGGCTACTGCTTTGCGCAGAGCTTCTTTTGGATCTCCTTCGTAGAGTTTATTGATCAATGCGGCGGCAACTTCGGTATCCGTCTCGGAAATCAGTTCATCCGTCAGATCATATTTGGTGGCGAGATCATGATAGTTCTCGATGATACCATTGTGGATCAATGCAACCTGTCCGACCTTATGAGGGTGTGCATTGGCATTGGTAACGCCACCATGGGTTGCCCAGCGGGTGTGGCCGATTCCACACGTAGAATTGTTATCATCATCGCAGATGGCACGAAGATCTTTTACTTTTCCGACAGTTTTCCGAAGTGAAATTTTTCCGGTATCTTTAAAGTACGCAATTCCCGCACTGTCATATCCACGGTACTCAAGGCTTGCAAGTCCTGTCAATAAGACATCCTGGGCTTTTAATTTACCTGTAAATCCAATAATTCCACAAATAGTAGCGCTCCAATAAAGCCAAGGGGCATTATGATATTTTTCTGCGAAAGAGAGCTCTGATCTCAATGTAGCAGAAATGGTTATAAAAAAGAAGGCGATAGAGCCGTATTGAAAGAACTGAAGCACAGAAGAAATATGTGATTTATGCATTGTAGTGTCCATCTTATTTGCTTGCATTTGGATTTTTAGTGTTAATTCAGCAGGTGTTTTTTTTATAAGAAATTCATTGCCGATTGTTTGTTCATTTTTTGAATTTGTGGTTAAATCAATTCCTAAAAAAGGTTTCATGATAAAATCCTCCTGTGTTTTGGTGGTAGTGTCAAGCGCTACACTATTTTTAATACCTGAACAATCTCGTCCAACGTTATTGTGGTCAACTTAAGGATGAATTATTGAAAAAGTATCATAGTCACATATAACTTATTGAAAAATACTTGACAAAAACATCCTAAAATGTATTTGTTAAGATAATTGTTCACCCTCACTACGAACTTTAATTACACTTTCGTATGCTTCCCTAAGAACCGAATTTACATCTGCAAAAATATCATCCAGTCAATTAAAGATTATATTATAACTCCAGAAAAACTGGAAGTCAGTTTTGACGCAGTGTGATGTGCTCTCCAAAAGGGGACGCAGTGCAAGGTACTCTTATAATGTATATGATACGCAGGGAAAGCCATTTATGTTGCGAATGAATGGAAAGACGGATTACTTCTATCTGTATAATGGCCTCGGAGATGTTACTGGTCTAGTTGACAGCAGCAATCAGGTGGTGGTAAGATACCAGTACAACAGTTGGGGTAAGGTAACGTCCACACAGGATACCAGTGGCGTGTCCCTTGCAACGCTGAATCCGTTCTGCTACTGCAAGTATGTCTACGATCCAGAGACAGGACTGTATTGTCTGGGAAGCAGATATTACGATCCGGAAGTCGGAAGATTTGTGAATGCGGATGACACGGATGTGATCTTTGCGAAGCCACAGGAGTTGTATCATAAGAATCTATATGTATATTGTGATAACAATCCGGTAGTAAGACGAGATTTACAGGGATATTTTTGGGAAACTATATTTGATATTATATCGGTTGGAACGGATGTTGCAGAAATTATAATTGCACCAACAGATCTATTGGCTTGGGGAAGTCTTGGACTTGACTTAGTATGTACAATTGTTCCAGGAGCTACTGGTGGTGGAAAAGCAGTTAAAGCGATTGCGAAGGCAAGTGAGGTAGGAAAAGTTTCTGATGGAGCAAAAGCAGTATATAAGGCAGCAGATAAAGCAAATGACATTCGCAAAGCAACTGGGTCTTATGAAATTATATTTGAAAGTGGAAAGAATTATGTTGGAAAAGGAGGATTTGGCAGATCAATTGCTTCAGCAGTAGGACATGCAACAAAATTTATAGATCCAGTTGTTTCAATTGAATGGAGAAGAGCAGCAAACACACAACAAGCATTTTTAGATGAATATATGAGAATGATTAAGAGAGGAATAGTTATAAGAAATAGGAATGAAACATTAGCTCAAAGCATTCAGAAGGCTTACACTTATAATCTAATTTGGAGTCCTGGAAAGACAATATATGGAAAAATGTTTTTGAGTGAACTAGGATTCAAAAAATAAATGAATATTTCAAAGAAATCAGTCACAATATTATGTGGATGGTTTCTTTGAAATACATATAAGTAATCTGATTTGGAAGGGAGATAAAAAATGAATATTTTTAACAAGCAAGAAATAACTACAGGTGATCGAATTGTTGCATATATTGATGGAAAGTGTTTTATTCGAGACGGAAGGGGAAAACCAGAAACATTAGTGGTTGAAAATTTTAGGCTGGATGATCTGATTGAGTATATAAAAAAGAAAAATGTAAAAAGTGTAAATATCTGTGGAATAGATGATTTGAGTTTTTTGTCAGAGTGCCAAAGCATAGAAAGGCTGACTCTTACGTTAATAGTAGAGCTTGACAGGTATGATACACTGATAAAAAAGAGAGAAAGTGAGTTTTATATTTGGTATGATAAAGTATATGATTATCAACAAATTTATGATCTTTTGAATTTGAAAAAGTTAGCAATTGATGATGCAGGTGCAAGAGATCAATATATGCAAATTAATTCTAAATTGAAAATTGACTTGTGTAGATTTCCGTATTTGCGAGTGTATTATGGAAAATATAAGTTTACAAAAAGCTTAGATACGAAAGTGAATATGCAAACATTAGGTCTTAGTGATTATGGAAGAGAGAATATCATAGAATTTTCTAGAATGGCAGAGTTGGACACACTATCGTTGACACATTCAAAAATAAAAAATCTCAAAGGATGTGAATTCTTTCCCAAATTGCAGTGTGTGTATCTGGGATTTAACAGAACACTCACAGATATTTCAGATCTAAAATACGCTAAGAACACGTTGCGAATGTTGGAAATTGATCATTGTGGACATATTGAGGATTTTTCTGTTTTAAATGAATTGGAAAATTTGGAGTTTTTAAGATTATTAGGTACAAATACAATTACAGATATCCAGTTTATTAAGAAATTACCTAAGTTAAAAACATTTATTTGTGATTACAAGGTAAAGGATGGAGATGTTCATCCATGTGGATTGATAAATGGATATGTATATATTCAAAATAGAAAAAATTTTAATACAAAAGAATATGGAGATGATAATTATCCTCGAACGATACCATCTAAGGAAGAAGGTATTTATGTGGGACAAGAAAATATTGAGTTGTGGCGTAGACTGTGGAGTTCTCCACAATGGCCAGAAGAAATGTGAGACTACTTAGCCATCGGGACAGGGACGGTGGCTCACAATGTGTCCATACTGGCTCGATATGTGTCCCATAAAATATCATGATATTAAAAAAGTCTGAAAGTTCAAGAAAAGAGCTTTCAGGCTTTTTTTGTCTTTACTAGAATGTAGTCGAGTTAAAAAAGAACAAAAGTTCACAAACTTGAGCCACCAGGGACGGGGGTGCGGACGCTTTCTTGTACCTGTCCCCAGAGCAAATGCAGGGTCAGGAACCGGCAACAACATGGAGGAACAACTTACACATTTGATCATGACGGATATGGCAATCAGACAGCAGTAAAGGCTGGGGATCGCACATTAGAGCGCTACAGTTATGCACCGAACAACGGCCCACTCACAAAGATTTCCTACGGAAATGGGGATGTGCAGGAAATTCTGTATGACAAAGAGGGGCGTATCAAGTCCAGACGCTGGAATGGTCAGAGTACCGACGCCGTACGCTATGAATATGATGATTACGGTACACTGGAAAAGGAAACCGATCTAGTAAATGGACGAATTGACAAAGATCAGTATGACATGACCGGAAGACTCATACAGAGTACTACATTGGAAAAGAATACCGGGGCATCAGGTGAGCCGACTGTGGCAAACACTCATACAGTGCAGTCACTTGAGATTGGTTATGACAGTTATAATCGCGTAAATCGACTGGTGCAGAGTCTGGAGGGATCAAAGACAAAGACCGGTTTGGTGTATGGAGATGCATCAAAGACACAGCGACCAGGATTATCCTATGGACTTACTGTCGATGGAACACAGAGACAAAGTTTAGCTTATGATGCGATGGCACGATGCACAAAGGAAACCGTAACACTTCCGGGTGGACAGAAGCGAGAAAACTGCTTTACTTATGGAACCCTTCGTCATCTGACCGATACGGACAGTCTTCTTTCTGAGATGTCAAATGGAACCGAGAGCTGGAGCTATGAGTATGACAATGTGGGAAACATCACAAAGATTACATCCGGTACGAAGGTCATCACATATCAGTATGATGAACTCAATCAGCTGATTCGTGAAAATAATGGCATACTGGGAACAACGGTGCTTTATACCTATGATGCAGGCGGCAACATGACTTCCCGAAAGACATATGCCTATACAGAGGGAGCGGTTTCAACGGTACAGACACAGGATCTTTTTACCTATCGCACCGATGGCTGGAAGGATCAGTTACTGTCCTGGAATGGAAAGAGTTATGCCTATGATGCAGGCGGTAATCCGACTGTGCTGCGAGGAATGGCACTGACCTGGGGAGAAGGACGCCGTTTAAAAAGAATTGCTGCAACAGCAGGAGAGGTTACCTTTGCCTACGACAGTGATGGAAAGCGCGTAAAAAAGACAAGCGGTAATACAGAAACAAAGTATTACTATAATGGAAGTACACTGAGCGGTCTGGTGAGAACCACAACTGGAAACACAGGTACTACTAAGACTACGGTACAGTTTGTGTACGATGCTGAAGGCAAGCCATTCTTGCTTCGATTAAATGGAAAGACAGACTATTTCTATCTGTATAATGGTCTCGGAGATGTTACTGGTCTAGTTGACAGCAGCAATCAGGTAGTGGTAAGATACCAGTACAACAGCTGGGGTAAAGTAACGTCCACACAGGATACCAGTGGCGTGTCCCTTGCAACGCTGAATCCGTTCTGCTACTGCAAGTATGTCTACGATCCAGAGACAGGACTGTATTGTCTGGGAAGCAGATATTACGATCCGGAAGTCGGAAGATTTGTGAATGCGGATGATCCTGGTGTGATCTTTGCGAAGCCACAGGAGCTGTATCATAAGAATCTATATGTGTATTGTGATAATAATCCGGTAGTAAGACGAGATTTACAGGGATATTTTTGGGAAACTTTATTTGATATCGTGTCCCTTGGAGCGAGTGTAGTAGAGGTATGCGTTAATCCTGGTGATCCGTGGAACTGGGCTGGATTAATTGGAGATGCTATTGATCTAATTCCATTTGTGACGGGAGCTGGTGAGGCAACTCGAGCAGTTAAAACGGCAAATAAAGTGGCAGATAAAACGACTGCAGTAATAAAAATCCAGAAAGCAGTTGATTTTACACCTGAGAGTGCAAAAATTGTAAAATCTCTAGATAGAAGTAAAGGATATACAAGATCTTCACTGCGGGCAGGAACTTATATTAATAATGGGTATAAAGCAACAACTGCATTCATCGAAGAAGAAAAGGAAGTAAGACTGCTTTCTAAATTACGCCCGGATTATGTGGATAAGACCAGAAAAATAATTTATGAATTAAAGCCTATGAATAAAAGAAATGTAAAAAAGGGAATAAAACAATTAATGAGATATTGGGAGGAATTGTGACATGAATTTGAAATGATACTAGAACTTTATTAAAAAATAGGGGGAAGCTTTTTCCCACTTATGAAAAAAGGTGTGAAGGAGACGCTTATGGACACTAAAAATTTTAAGAACCTCTGTGATAGACTGCTTAAAAAATATGGATTTAAAAAGAAAAAAACTATGTACTATAAAGATAGTAACGATGGAATACGATGTGGAGTATATCTTCAAAGATCTTATTACGGAAAAGTATATTATTTCAATTATTATTATTTTTGGGATAATAGTGATGTGAAAGTGTTTCCACAATATTTTGAAGCAGATGTTTATGGGAGAATTACAGTGCTATCGAAAATAAAAGAAAATAATAGTTATTACCAAACAGAACTCATAGAGTATGAATTGTATGAAGAAAAAGAATTAGAAGAATATTTAGAGAAAGGTATACAGGATGAAATATTGCTTCCCGTAAAAAAAGGTCGCCAAGTAATATATGATATGGTGAAAAGTGGTATATGCATTATCTATAAATTTAGAAGTAAAGAAGAGGAAGAAGTAATGCAAAAACTTTATGACTTAAAGACAGGTGAGGGTCAAAAATCATAAAGTCTAATAGCCAGAAGGGTCAGGTAAAAGTGGCTTTTTTACTGGGTACGTTGGCTATGAAGCCATGGGCGGTAAGGGTCAGAAAGCATAAAGTCTGCGGACTTGAGCCACTAGGATCACTAATCCAGTCACTGTCCCCCCCATGGTCCTGGCACCAATGGTTTGTATTGGAAGTGTAAATAAAGAAAAAAACTCCATTTCAGAAAATATGAAATGGAGTTTCTTTGAAAGGAGTAGAATATGGGAGCTTGGGGACCCGGATTATATTCAGATGATGTAACTGAAGATGTAAGAGGAATATATGTAGATAAACTTCACCGAGGAAAAAATGGAGAGCAGGCTTCAAAAGAAATGATTGCCGAATTTGAATGGGCTTGTAGTGATGAAGATGATGCTCCAGTATTTTGGTTTGCAATGGCAGATATGCAGTGGAATTATGGGCGATTACAGGAAGAAGTCAAAAAGAAGGCATTGTATTATCTTGATGATATGAAAAACCTTCAAAGATGGGAACATGAAAATCCGAAAATGGCAGAAAAAAGAAAACAGGTATTGAATGAATTGCGGAAAAAATTAAATACACTGCAGCCATCAGAGAAAAAAGTGTCGCAGTATCGTTTATATCATTGCCAATGGAAAGTAGGTGATATGTACGCGTATCAGTTAGAAGGTGAATATGCGAAAGAGCGAGGATTAAATGGTAAATATCTTTTATTTTACAAAATCGCAGAGAGTATATGGTGGCCTGGGCATGTAATTCCTGTTGTATACATTAAATTAACAGAAAATAATGAAATACCGAAAACAAGAGAAGAATTAGAAAAACTTGAATATATTCAGGCATCGGTTTTAAATAGCAATGATTTTTCGGATAAATTTATTATTGATGCGCATGGTAAGTGGAAAAATCGAGATTTTGAAGCCGATGAGTATGGATATTTATCAATATACCGATTTCAACTGATCAGTACGTCAAAAAAGAGCATTCCTAAGAAATTAAGTTATATTGGAAATTTTTTGAATTTGACTCCGCCTGATAAGGAATTTATCATGGAAATTAAGGAAAATATAAGACCCATAGATTGGAAGAAGGTAGAAGAAGATGTTTTAACGAAGTATTTTTTATATAATAAAAGAGAGTCTGTAATTTATGGCTCTCTTGACAGATAGCACAAAGGACGCAGTGCTAGGCAGTGCGTCCAGCTAAGGGTGCGAGCCATGGTGCCAGGGACGGTGGCTCATAATGTGTCACTACTGGCTCGATATGATGTGTCCCCTAAAATATCAAAATTGTAAAAGTGCCTGGTACCAATGTGTTTACATGGTCAATAGAAGTTCCAGACTGCCCTAAAAGGTAGTCAATGATGGATGTGGA
>OIWK01001610.1_pt1 | contig 20365 bp, 16 predicted proteins | sample 1587401 | NCBI WGS metagenome assembly OIWK01 (sample SAMEA3888911, study PRJEB22519) | human gut metagenome | biome: human gut; feature: human-associated habitat; material: faeces | place: Denmark | collected 2009
AAAAAGCAAGCCCTTTGTCAGAAACGACAAAGGGCCGAGAGACTTTTTCACGGGCTATTTCTATTCCGCCTGCCCGGCAGCGGTGAAACTTTTACAGGTGTCTCTAACCTGACAGAGGCCGGAGAGCTCCGATTTCTCTTAAGATTATCATATATGATGGGCGCGATAAAATCAAGTCCCAAACGCAATTTCAGCGCGCATCACAACAGCGTTTCGCCGCGGCGGGAGAGCTTGCGCCAGTACCAGATGCCGGCGATATCTGCCAGCGCCCAGCCGATCGGCACCGCTGCCCAGATCCCCGTGACGCCGATCGCCGGGATCGCCGACAGCGCATACGCCAGCACAACGCGCGTGCCCAGCGAGATCACCGTCAGCACCACGCTCACCCCCGGCCGCGCCACCGCGCGATAGAGCCCGTAGAGCAAAAAGAGGATCCCAATGCCCACATAGAACGCGCCCTCCACGCGCAGATAATGCACGCCCGCCGCGATGATTTCCGTCTCGCTCTCATCGATGAAGATCGTCATCAGCGGCTCCGCAAAAACCACCACCACCGCGCTGACAAGAATGCTGAACACAGCCGCCGTGAGAAACGCGCTCCGCACCCCGCGGCGAATGCGCTCCGCCTTTCCCGCGCCGTAATTCTGCGCAATAAACGTCGAAAACGCATTGCCAAAATCCTGCACTGGGTTGTAGGCAAAGGTGTCAATCTTCACAGCCGCCGCAAATGCCGCCATGATCACCGGACCAAAGCTGTTGACCAGCCCCTGCACCAGCAAAATGCCAAAATTCATCACCGATTGCTGAATGCAGGTGAGAAACGAAAAGCTCGTGATCTCGTGGAAGATCTCCCGGTCCCAGCGCCGGTGCTGGCGCTCAGGCCGCAGCTCGGCAAACGCGCGCAGCGTGTAGAGCGCCAGCCCGATCCCTGACACCCACTGCGAGAGGATCGTTGCAAACGCCGCGCCAGCCACGCCCCAGTAAAACACACAGACAAAGAGCAAATCCAGCACAATGTTCATCACCGCGCTCACCGCCAGAAAAACCAGTGGCACCTTCGAATTGCCCAGCGCGCGCAGCAGACAGGAAAAATAATTCTGCAAAAACGTCGCCGCGATCCCAGCAAAGATCACCAGCAGATACGTTTTCATTAGGTCCGCCACCTCCGCGTCGCCAACGCGCAGGAACCAGATGATGAAATCACAGCCAACAAACACCAGCACATTGATCACCAGCGTCACCAGCCCGATAAACACAAACGACTGGAAGATCCCCGTGCGCAGCCGGTCGCGGTCCCCGCGCCCGTAGCTGATCGAAAACGACGCCCCGCTGCCCATGCACAGCCCCAGCATGATCGACGTCAGAAAAACCATCAGCGTATAGGCCGAGCCCACCGCCGCCAGCGCATTCGCGCCCAAAAATCGCCCCACAATGATCGTGTCTGCAATGTTGTAGCATTGCTGCAGCAGATTCCCCGCGATCATCGGCAGCGCAAAGATCAGCAGACTCTTCGTGATGTTTCCAGACAGCAGCGTGCTTTCCTGCATAAACATTCCTCCAGACCAGTGCCCAATCGTCTTGCGGCGGCACCACCCCTATTATAAAAACTTCCGCCGCGCCCTGTCAATCGCCCCCGCGTTGACAAACAGCCAGCGCCGCGGGATAATGAAGAGAGCAAATAACCTGCACAAAGGAGAGAACTTTCATGGCAGATTTTGACAAAAAGGCGCCTGAGTACGACGCCTGGTATAAAACACAAAAAGGCGCCCTCGTCGACGCCCTCGAAACAGAATGCGCATTTTCCCTTTTCACCCCCGCGCCCGGCATGCGCGTGCTGGACGCCGGCTGCGGCACAGGAAATTTTTCCATGAAAATGGCCGCCCTCGGCGCGCATGTCGAAGGCATCGACCTTTCCGCGCCCATGATCGGCTACGCTCAGGAAAAAGCCGCCGCCTCAGAGTATTCCGACCAGCTCCATTTCCAGCTCGGCGATCTCTACCAGCTGCCGTTTCCCGATGAGTCCTTCGATGCCGTGCTCTCCATGGCCGCCTTTGAATTCATCCACGACGACCAGCGCGCCCTCGACGAATTTCTGCGCGTCGTGCGGCCCGGCGGCCACGTCCTCATCGGCACCATCACCGCAGATTCCGACTGGGGCCTCGAGTATCAGAGCCACATGCCGCGCGAGGATTCCGTTTTCCACCATGCCGCCTTCAAAACCGCCGACGAGATGCGCGCCCTTGCGCCGGAAAAACTCCTCGCCAGCCGTGAGAGCGTTTTCTTTCCCTACAACACACCAGACCTCGCCGCCACCCGCATGCTGGATGATATTTACCGAAAGCGCGGCGCCGTCGGCGCGTTCGTCTGTCTGCTGTGGCGCAAATGAGCTAGCGCTCAGGTAGGAGGTTTTCCTTTCGTGTGAAAATGAGCGCTGGAAAATAAGTAAAAAATCAAAAACAAGCAAAACTGGTCGATTTTGAGCAAAAATGCCGAGCACCATCCGAGAAAGCGAGACGAAAGTCGAAGCTTGATCGGCTAATGGTGCCGGGGCAAGGTTTGCCCAAGAAGGCGAGTCACGACGCGTAGCGAAGCGAAGCAAAGTGACGAAGTCTGATTGGTTGCAAACTACTGCCCGAGCGTTGGAAAAAATAAGCAAAACTGGTCGATTTTGAGCAAAATTGGTAAGAAAAAACACTTGACAATATGATATAATATCAGAAATAAGCAGTGGCAGAAGCCATTGTAAGTCGAAAAGGAGGTTAACAGCCATGCAGATTTGGACGATAATCGCTAACGCACGCACGCACGCACGCACGCACGCACGCATAGCGTAAGTCTGTCCATTTTTGTCAAAGCTGCATATTTCCACAGCCATCACAGGGGCGCACCATGTCCGTGGGATTTCCACGGGCGTGATGCGCCCTGTTTTTTTGCGCGCTATCCGAGAAGTCAAGCCGTTGGGCGAAGGCCGATCGGCTAATAGCGTCAGCTACTGAGTAACGTGCTCTTTTCAGTGTGTATGGGTATGTATTAATGATGGGAAATGACAGAAATGGAGATGAATAAGATGAAACGAAAATTATTGAGCCTTGCTGTGATCGTGGCGCTCTGCGTCACCATGTTGCCGAGCGCTGGCTGGGCGTCGGAGAACACTGGCGCGATTGATGAGTGGCAGGTTCCAGAAGCGCCAGCGACGACTGGTTTGTGGACAGATGAAGGAAATTATGACATCAGCTGGTACACAGCCGAGCCAACAGCGACGAATTTTGAGCTGGAAGATGCTGCCGATCTCGCTGGTCTGGCAGCGATTGTCAATGGCACGGCGACAAGCAATGGAAAATCGGTTTCGGATAGTTTTGAAAGTAAAACTGTAACATTGAAAGCGGATACAGAATTCGATCTTTTAGCGCACGCTTGGATACCGATCAAAGGCTTTGAGGGCACATTCAATGGCAACAAGGACAGTGGTACAGCTATCAAGAATATGGTGATTAATCTCAACGGGGAATCTGGTGGCCTGTTTTCCTATGGTATGGCAGGAACGATAGAGAACGTTTCGGTGAAAGAAGCCTACATTCAGACAACCAGTGATGCTGGCGGGATTGTTGCGCGTTCAACAGCTGGTAGCACAATAGAAAATTGCAGCTTTGATGGCGATATTGTAGCGAATGGTAAGGCAGGGCAAAGTGCAACCACTGCAGGCGGTATTGTTGGTGAAAATGTAGGTACTGTTCAAAATTGTACGGTGAGTGGAAGTATTTCAGGAACATCGGGCAACATGGGTGGTATCGTTGGGTTTAATGGACGCACTTCTTCGGGCAGTAATGCAACTGTAATAAACTGCACAAACAATGCACAGATTGCTGGTGATGCCTCCACTGGATATTCCTATAATGGCGCTGGCGGTATCGCTGGTTGGAGTTCTGGCACCGTTGAAGATTGTACCAATAATGGCATGATTACGGCCCAGCGGCCAAATATTGGCGGGATTGTGGGACTGATGCGTGTGGCTGATGCTCAGGCTGTTGTTGAGTCCTGTACAAATGCTGGAATCGTCGATGCGCATGCAGATTATCTGGGTGGTATTGTCGGAGCTGTGTATGTTGCATCTCAGAACGTCAGTGAATGTAAGATTCAGGCTTGTTCAAATACAGCGGCGATTACTGCTCAGGCAGATGTGAATGGTTTGACATCGACCACCGGAGGTGTTCTTGGGGGCGTGCTTGATTATAAAGATACAAAGATTACAATCCAACAATGTAAGAATATGGGGGCTGTTTCTGCGGGGTACAGCTTCAATAATTGGTATGGTGTTGGTGGCATTGTAGGGGATGTTGGCAATGGTGCTAGTTTGTCTATAAAAGAAACGTTTAATTCAGGAACAGTGACTGCTACGGACATGCCAAGTGATTCTATTGAGCACTATTCCAAAAATATTGGGGTTGGCGGTCTGATTGGTCGAGCTTCGGATGAAAAAGCAAGCGTAGAAATTGAAAACGCTTACAATGTAGGAAATGTGTCAAGCGGTGAAATGACGCTTCAGGTTGGCGGCATTGTTGGTATTTGGCATAACGATACTCATAAAAAGATTTCTGCTGTTTACAATGCCGGATTATTAGAAGGCGCTGGCTCGAAAGGGAGCATTATTGGCAATGGAGAAAATGCTGCGTTAACAAATGTCAGCTACTGGAGCGATTGTGGCGGCAGTGGCGTGGGCAACAGTCGTACGGCCAATCAGATGACAGGCGAAAACTGGGCGACTGAATTGGGATTGTCAACGGATATGTGGAGCAAATCAAAGAACGCAGAAGATAGAACAGGCTATCTGCCGGTGCTTAAGAACAACGAGCAAGATCCTGCGCCGTCACTCACACGTACGGCAAAGCAGGATCAGGCAGCTTTGTCCATCAGCGCAGAGGAAGGTGTGTTCACAGATGACAGCAACAGAGTGATTCGTGAAAATCATGCTCCCTTTACTTTGACAGCTTCTGGTGGTACAACAAATCAGGCGATTTATTGGACGATCAGTCAGGGCGATGACATTGTCACGATTGATCAAAACGGTCGGGTGACATTGACCAATGAAGCTTTTGGCAATGTTATCATTACTGCGACAATGCTTGGTGATGATAAATATAACGATGTTTCGACAAGTTTCACTTTCTCTGTGAAGCCATTAGATATAGCTGAAGCGACCATTTATGATTTACATGCGCCGGTAGCTGGCGTATCTCCAGTCATGTCTGCGAGGGTGCCAGAAGACGCACACTATGAAGGCATGGGTGCTGCTGATTTTGGCAGTGGCATGACTGGCGTTCAGTGGAAAGATGCCAAAGGAAACTTTTTAACAGAGAGGGATGCGTTTAAGCAAGGTGCTCAATATACGGCGATCATTCGTCTGCAGGCGGATGATTTATATGATTGGGCGGGGAATGTGAACATTACGATTGCTGGTATTCAGCCAGCAGCCATTCAGCAAGTGTCGTCTGTCGTCGATGAGAAGTTTACAGATAATCTCATTATCACCGTCGTGTTCAATCCTACCAACCACGTACATAAATGGTCTTCTGAATGGTCGTCGGATGGCTTGTATCATTGGCACGCATGTTTGAATGACGATTGCACAGAAACCGCAAGCGGTTCAGATGGCTACGAAAAACACACCGATGCGAACAATGACGGCATTTGCGACACTTGCGGAGCTACCATCGGTTACGTGATCACCTTCGATGCCAACGGCGGCAGTTGTGACACGACGAGCGTGCGGACGGATCTCGACGGCAAGATCATCGCACTGCCAGAAGCGTCTCGCGATGGCTACACGTTCCGCGGCTGGTTCACAGCGGCGAGCGGTGGCGAGCAGGTGACGACTGAAACGGTGTATAGCGCGGACACGACGCTCTATGCCCAGTGGGAGAAGATCCCGGAACCACCATACGATGGAAAGTACAGCTACGAAATCTTCACCGATGATAGCGCGGGCGGCGCGCTGGATGTGGACCGCTACGCCACAGAAGGCGAGAAGGTGACGATCACTGTGCTGCCGGACGACGGCTATGCGCTGGATGAGATCGTGATCACGGACAAGCACGGCGAAGCAATCGATTTCGTCGACAATGGCGACGGCACGATCACCTTCACGATGCCGAGCGGCGATGTCACGATCACGGCGACCTTTGCGGAATCTGACGAACCAGAATGCGCGCTGCCGTTTGTCGATGTGCATGCGAACGACTGGTTCTTTGATCCGGTCTGCTATGTCTATCGCGAAGGCCTGATGACGGGCACCAGCGCGACGACCTTTGCGCCAAACGCGACAACGACGCGCGCGATGATCGTCAGCATCCTGGCGCGACAGGAAAATGTGACCAGCGCTGAGGACGCAGGATTTACCGACGTGGCTGAAACCGACTGGTTCGCTACGGCTGTGAACTGGGCGGCGCGCGAAGGCATCGTCGCTGGGTTTGAGGACGAGTCGTTCCGACCAAACGAGGCCATCACCCGCGAGCAGCTGGCAGCGATCCTCTGCAATTACTCCGCCTGGAAGGGCGAGGACACCAGCGCCCGCGCCGATCTGGACGAGTATACAGATGCTATCAGTATCAGCTCTTGGACAACGGACACTATGTCCTGGGCCGTGGCGGAGCAACTGCTAGCGGGTGTTACGGAGAATACCCTGGAACCGCAGGGGGCTGCGACGCGAGCTCAGGTGGCTGCCGTTTTGCAGCGTTTTCTCTCTGAGTAATGAAAGTTTGCAAATAACTTGAACGCTGCTCCGAGCTAGTCCTGGAGGGAGGCGACGGATGTGATGCGCTGGGCCGTGGCGGAAGGATTGATCAGCGGCATGACCGCCGACGAACTGCAGCCACAGGGTAATGCCACCCGCGCCCAGGTCGCAGCGATCTTGCAGCGGTATCTTTCAGTAAATGATTAATGTTTAATGAGTAATGATTAATTAATGATGGCTTGCGACGAATGTGCTGCATTCGTCGCAAGCTGTTTATTTTTTGGCGCTGCTTTCTGTTGTATGGTATAATCAATTAAACTGAACGTGTGAGGTGAATGAGATGGATAGGACACGGCTTGACGACAAACGGCGGCGGGTTGCTGCGCTGCTTGGCGAAGCGCCAGCGGAGGTGGTGGCGCGATTTGCGCGCAGCTTTGATGTGGAATACGCGCACAACTCGACGGCGATCGAGGGCAACACGCTGTCGCTGATCCAGACGAAGGTGATCCTTGAGGATGGGCTGTCGGTTGGCGGCAAGGCGCTGCGCGAGATCTACGAGGTGGCGAACCACGACCGCGCGTTTTCTTATGTGAAGCGGGCGGTGGCGGAAGGGTGGCTGTTGGATGAAGAGATGCTCAAGGATATCCACGCGCTGCTCATGGAAAACATCATGGTCGGTGGTGTCTATCGCAGTGTGGAGGTGCGCATCACGGGCGCGGGATTTCGTCCGCCAGCGCCGCAGGAGATGTTCCAGCAGATGCGCTGGTTTTTCGCGGATATGCCGCGCCAGCGCGAAAAACTGAACGCGATCGAATGGGCGGCCTGGACGCACGCGGAATTTGTGCGCATTCATCCGGACGGCAACGGGCGCACGGCGCGTATGCTGATGAATCTGCAGCTGCTGACGGAGGGTTTTCAGCCGATCTCGATCGCGAAGGAAGAGCGGCTGGCGTATTACGAAGCGCTGGAGGCCTACGCCGTCGGCGGTGATCTGGCGCCGTTTGCAGAAATGGTGGCTGCGCTTGAGGAAGCGCGGCTGGATGAATATCTCGCAGCGTTTGCGGGAGCGTGAGCGCGCATATAAAAAAGCAGCCAGCATTCCGAAAGTGGAAGGCTGGCTGCTGTTCTGTATGTGTGGGAAAATCGTCACTCGACGCTAAGCGCTGCGCAGATGTGGGCGCAGACGCCGGCTGGCATGGCGCTTTCGTTGAAGCGGACGGCGGCGTTGTGGATGCCGGCGGAGCAGCCGGGCACCTGGGCGCCGAGGGTCATCATGGTGAGGGGGAGGATTTCTTTGAAATAGCCGAAATCCTCGCTCCAGCTGAAGGGCTCGGCGTGGGGCGCGGTGGCGACGCGTGGCGCGTGCTCGGCGAGGGCGGCGAGGATGCTGTGGTTCAGCGCGCTGTCGTTGACGACAGAGGGCACGCCGGTGACGAAGCGCGTTTCGGCGCTGCAGCCGAAGAGGGGCGCGAGATTTTCGCTGAGCGCGACGATGCGCGCCTTCAGCTGATCGCGCAGACTGTCGTCGTAGGTGCGCAGGGTGCCGCGGAGTTGGGCGTCGGCGGGCACGACGTTGTAGGTGGTGCCGGCTGTGATGGCGCAGACGGAGAGCACGGCGGTTTCAAAGGCGGGCGTTTCGCGGCTGATGAGCCCTTGCAGGGCGTTGTAGATCTGCACGGCGCAGAAGATGGGATCGTGGCCGGTGTGGGGCGCTGCGCCGTGGGCGCTGGTGCCGTGCACGCTGGTGATGAATTCGTTGGCGGATGCGTAGAGCGCGCCGTCGGACTGGTAGAGCACGCCGCTTTCCAGCACTGGCGACACATGGAGCGCGAAGGCGCCGCGGTAGTCGGCGCTGATGATGCCGTTTTGCAGAACGTGGAGGGCGCCGGTGGCGCCTTCTTCGTCGGGCTGGAAGAGGATGCGGGTGCGGTGGGTGAGCGCGCTTTCGTGGCGCTTGAGCAGAATGGCGGCGCCGAGGAGCATGGCTGTGTGGAGATCGTGGCCGCAGTTGTGCACCCAGGCGGTCTCTGTGGAAAAATCTTCGCCGCTTTCTTCCTGCATGGGCAGGGCGTCGGTGTCGGCGCGCAGGATGAGCCCTGCGGGGCCGTGGCCGATCTCGCAGACGATGGTGCTGGTCGCTGGTTCTGTAAAAGCGACGCCGTGCTCGGTGAGCACGGCGCGGATGAGATCAAGGGTTTGTGGCAGATCGTAGCCGCCTTCGGCGTGGCGATGGAGCTGACGTCGCCAGCTGACGAGCGTTGGCTGGAGCGCCAGCGCTTCTCCGTAGATGTTCATTTAAGCGGCCTCCTAGCTGAGGAAGAAATAGGCGAGAACGATCACGCCGAGAACGATGCGGTAATAACCGAAGATCTTGAAGTCGTTCTTGGAGACGTAGGAGACGAGGAACTTGATGGCGAGGATCGACACGAAGAAGGCGACGACCATGCCGAAAAGCAGGATGCAGGCTTCGTAGGCTGTGAAGCCGAAGCCAAACTTGACGAGCTTTAAGAGGCTGGCACCGAACATGATCGGAATGCTCATGAAGAAGGAGAATTCCGTGGCGACGGTGCGGGAGGTGCCGACGAGCATACCACCGATGATGGTGGAGCCGGAGCGGGAGGTCCCAGGGATGAGCGAGAGCACCTGGAAGCAGCCGATCTTGAAGGCGGTGAGATAGCTCATCTGGTCAAAATCCTGGACGGTTGGTTTATAGTTGTATCTCGTTTCGATCCAGATGAAGATGATACCATAGACGATGAGGGCGATGGCGACGACGACGTAGTTGTAGAAATGCTCGTCGAGCCAGTCGTTGAGCGGCAGGCCGATGAGCGCTGCTGGCAGGCAGCCGATGATGACCTTGCCCCAGATCTGCCAGGTGTCAGATTTTTCCTTGGCGGATTTGCGCGGCGAGAACGGGTTCAGCTTGTGGAAATAGATGACGACGACGGCCATGATCGCGCCGAGCTGGATGACGACAAGGAACATTTCCCAGAATTCACGGGAGACGTCGAGTCGCAGAAAATTTTCTACGAGGATCATGTGCCCCGTGCTGGAGATTGGCAGCCACTCGGTGACCCCTTCGACGATACCGAGTATCAGCACTTTTAGATATTCGATTAACATGCTATTCCTCCATAAAAATTGTGATCGTACCTATTCTACTGGATAAGCGGGAACGCCGCAAGGGAAGGGGGAAGAATTTATGAAAATTTTATATTTCACAAGGCTTTTTTGCGTCAGGAGTTGGCGCGGGCGTACGTATCCGATATAATGGATGTACGAGAAAAATGCGAAGGAGGGCGGCGGATGGCGACGACGACGGTTTGGGCGATCGGCGATCTGCATTTGTCGATCGGCCTGGAAAGTGAGAAACAGAAACCGATGGATCAGTTTGGCGCATCCTGGGTGCAGCACACGGCGAAGATCGCGCGCAGTTGGTGCGAGCGTGTGCAGGCGCAGGATATTGTGCTCTTGGCGGGGGATATTTTCTGGGGAAATCGTGTCGAGGAGGCGCGGTTCGCGCTGAACTGGCTGGGCTGTCTGCCGGGGCGCAAGGTGCTGGTGCGCGGCAACCACGACAACTGGTGGCAGAGCATCGGCAAGGTGCGCGCGGCGTTGCCGCCGGGCATGTACGCCATCCAGAACGACGCGCTCCTGCTGGACGATGTCGCGATCAGCGGCGCGCGCGGCTGGACGTTTGCAGATCCGGAGGGGCCGGCGCATCAGGAAAAAATGCTGCGCCGCGAATTTGCGCGGCTGGAAGCGTCGCTTGCGGCGATGTCGGCGGACGCGCGCTACCGCATCGCGCTCTTGCATTTTCCGCCGTTTGACGACGCGGGACTGGCGCCAGAGGTGGCGGCGCTGCTCGAAAAATATCGCGTCGATCTCTGTGTGTTTGGCCATTTGCACGGCGAGGAAGCGGCGCGATTCCGATCGATAGAAAAAAACAATATTAAATATGTCCTGGCGAGTGCAGATTATATTGATTTTTCGCCGCTGGCAGTCTATAATTATCAATATAATCATGACTGAATAGGGAATGATTGCGAATGGAGGTGAATCATAATGAGCAAAAAGATCCTGGCAACAGAAAAAGCGCCGGCTGCCTTGGGCCCATATTCTCAGGGCGTGGCCGCGAGCGGAGAGATGATCTTTGTCTCCGGGCAGATTCCGATCAACCCGGCAACGGGCAACGTCGCAGAAGGTGACATCGCTGCCCAGACCAGACAGTGCATGGACAATATCGCAGCCATCCTGGCAGAAGCAGGCGCGAGCGTGGAGGATATCGTCAAGACGACGATCTACCTCAAGGATATGAACGATTTCGCCGTGGTCAACGAAGCCTACGGCAGCTACTTCGAAAAAGACGCGCCGGCGCGCGGCTGTGTGGAAGTGGCACGTCTGCCGAAGGATATGCAGGTGGAAATCGAAGCGATCGCTGTACGCTGAGAATAGGAGATTATGAAAAAGGAGGATGGTTATGCTCGATGCATTACTGTTGGCACGTTGGCAGTTCGCCATCACAACGGTCTATCATTTTCTGTTTGTGCCGTTGACCCTTGGCTTGTCCATCATGACAGCAATGATTCAAACAAAGTATTATAAAACTGGCGATCCAAAATATAAAACGATGACGAAATTCTGGGGAAAACTCTTCCTTATTAACTTTGTCATGGGGGTCGTCACTGGTCTTGTTCAGGAATTCCAGTTCGGGATGAACTGGTCCGAGTACGCACGTTTCATGGGCGATATCTTTGGCGCGCCGCTGGCGATCGAAGCGCTGTTGGCGTTCTTCATCGAATCGACGTTCCTGGGCGTGTGGATCTTCGGCTGGGATAAGCTGCCAAAGGCGGTGCACCTGGCGAGCATCTGGCTGGTCGCGATCGCGTCCAACCTGTCTGCGATGTGGATCCTGGTCGCGAACTCGTTCATGCAGCATCCACAGGGCTATGTGCTCAACAACGGACGCGTTGAGATGGATAATTTTGCTGAGATCGTCGGCAACTCGTATTTCTTCCATCAATTCGCCCATGTGTTCACAGCCGGGCTGACGACGGCAGCATTTTTCATGCTGGGCATCAGCGCCTGGCATCTGGTGCGTAAGAAAAATGTGCCAGTCATGAAATCGTCGTTCAAATTTGCAGCCATCATGGGGCTCATCGCTTCGATCGCTGTCGCTGGCGTTGGGCACATGCAGGGCCAGTATCTGACCGACGAAGTGCCAATGAAGATGGCCGCTATGGAAGCGCTTTGGGAAACCGAAGACAGCGCACCACTGGCACTGTACGCAAATATCGACACTGAAAATCACGAAAACACTTCTGAGATCGCCATTCCGGGGCTGTTGAGCTTCATGGCGCACAATAATTTCACCGATCCTGTGCAGGGGATCAACGATCTCCAGGAACAGTATGAACAGGAATACGGTGAAGGCAATTACATTCCTGATGTTCCGCTGATGTTCTGGAGCTTCCGCATCATGGTCGGCGCTGGCAGCCTGCTTGTGCTGGGCGCGCTCATCGCCTGCTTCATGGTCAAGACCAAACGCGAGGTCAAGGGCTCGAAGCTGATGCTTTTGTTCCTGCCACTGATGGCCTTCCCTTATCTGGCCAATTCCTTTGGCTGGATCCTCACGGAAGTCGGACGTCAGCCATGGATCGTCTACGGTTTGCAAAAAACCTCTGACGCTGTTTCGCAGGTCGTCAGCGGTGGCGAGGTGCTGATCACGCTGGTTGGCTTCACGCTTGTGTACCTGATCCTCGCGATCATCGACGTGGGGCTTCTGGCACGCGCTGCAAAGAAAGTGGACGATGAAGACAAGAAGCCGAAAGCGGCAGAGGAGGGCTCGTTATGGATTTAAATATTCTCTGGTTCATTCTCATCACCGTACTCTTCATTGGCTTCTTCTTCCTGGAAGGGTTTGACTACGGTGTCGGCGCGCTGGTGCCGATCCTCGGCAAGGACGACGACGAACGCCGCGTTGTGTTGAACACGATCGGGCCTTTCTGGGACGGCAACGAAGTCTGGCTGATCACTGCCGGCGGCGCGATGTTCGCTGCGTTCCCACACGTTTACGCGACGATGTTCAGCGGCTGGTATCTGGCGCTCTTCCTGATCCTTTTGGCGCTGATCCTGCGCGCGACTGGGATCGAATTCCGCAGTCAGAAGCCAAGTCTCTCCTGGCGTAAAAAATGGGATGCGGTCATCGCTATTTCCTCGATCCTGTCGGCGATCCTCTGGGGCGTCGCTGTCTCGAACCTGGTCATTGGCGTGCCGATCGACGCAAATATGCAGTACGCTGGCAGCTTCTTTACGCTGCTGCGTCCGTTCTGTCTCGTTGGCGGCGTGATGCTGGCGCTGATCTTCCTCTATCACGGGGCCTGCTATCTGATGCTCAAGGCTGGCGACCAGGCTGTGCTCGAACGCGCACAGGGCGTCGCAGAAAAGCTGGGCATTCCGATGATCGTGGTCACGGTTGTCTGGGTGGTCTGGGCATTTTTCGCCAGCACCATGTTTGAAAATGTACTCGCCATCGTTTTTGTCGCGCTGGCGGCTGTGCTGATGATCCTGTCGGTGCTCTTCACGAAGAAGCGCGCATCCGGCAAAGCGTTCATCTGCATCGGCCTGGCGATCGCCTGCTGCGTCGCTGGTGTGTTCGCAGGGATGTTCCCGAACATTATGATCTCGACTCTGGATCCTGCGTACAGCCTCGACATTTACAACGCAGCCTCTTCGCCAAAAACGCTGAGCTTCATGACGAAGGTTGCTCTGACGCTGGTGCCGGTTGTGCTGGCTTATCAGATCTGGTCCTTCTATGTGTTCCGCGCACGCGTGACGAAGAAGAAACTCAAATACTAACAGGCGCAGGCGCCTCTCGCAAGGGAGGCGCTTTTTTGATAGTTGTGGAAAGGAGGCCCTCATGGTTGACAAGAAGCTTCTCAGAGAAGCGCGCAGGCAGCGGCTGCTTTTCGCAGGATCGGTGCTGGCGAGTCTCGGCGCGGCGGCAGCGATCCTCTGGCAGACCTGGTCGGTGGCGGTGATCGTCGACGGGATTTTTATGGGCAGCGCATCGCGGGCAGCGCTCACGGCAAGTTTTCTCACAGCGCTGGTGGCGCTGGCGCTGCGCATCGCGCTCGATTGCGCCGAGGAAATGTGCAGCCTGCGGCTGGCCACGCGCATCAAAATGGATCTGCGGGCGCGGCTCGTCGAAAAGCTCGCGCAGCTTTCGCCGGCGCAGCTGGAAACGCTGCAGGCTGGCAAGCTGCTGAATCTGCTCTACGACGGGATCGACACGCTGGAAAATTATTTCAGCGGCTATCTGCCGCAGCTCTTCAAAGCGGTGTTCATTCCGGTGCTCTTTCTCATCGTGATCTTTCCGCGCGATCCGCTGAGCGCGGTGGTGATGCTGGTGACGCTGCCGCTGATCCCAGTTTTCATGATCCTCATCGGCAAATGGACGCAGCGCGAGAGCGTGCGCCAGTGGGTGCTGTTGACGCGTTTCGCCGCTTTTCTGCAGGATGTGCTCGCTGGGCTCGTGACGCTGAAATCCCTCGGCCGCAGCCGTCAGCAGGGAGAAAAGATCGGCGAGATCAGCGAGGCCTATCGCAAGGCGACGTTTTCTGTGCAGAAATGGGCCTTCATTTCGTCGCTGGCGCTGGAGCTTGTGGCGACGATCTCGATCGCCATGGTGGCGGTCGGGCTGGGGCTGCGGCTTTGTAACGGCACGTTGACGTTCCTCATTGGATTTTACATCCTGCTTCTGGCACCGGAATATTACCAGCCGATGCGCACCCTCGGCCAGTATTTTCACTCTGGCATTAACGCGCAGGAAGCGGCGAAGAGCATTTACGCCTTTCTTGAGACAGAGCCGTGGCCAATGCCTGGCGGCGATCACGCGGAAGAAAAGGTCACGTCGATCCGCTTTGAGCACGTCAGCTATCGTTATCCAGACGCAGCGGAGGATGCGGTGCACGATGTGTCGCTCACGCTTTCTGCCGGTCAGTCGCTGGCCTTTGTTGGCGACAGCGGCAGCGGCAAGACGACGCTGATGATGCTGGCGATGGGATTTCTCACGCCGACTGCCGGCACGATCTTTGTCAACGAGGTGCCCCTCGAAAAGTGGCGGCGTGACGCGTATCACGCACGACTGGCGGCGGTGCTGCAGACGCCGTACATTTTCCAGGGAACGGTGCGCGAGAACATCGCCTTTGCCGGCGATCTTTCAGCGGAAGCAGCTGCGCGCGCGGCGAAGATCGCTGACCAGGTTGGGCTGACGGCGCTGTTGCGCACGCTGCCGACGGGGCTGGATACGCGCATCGGTCAGGGCGGACAACAGCTTTCCGGCGGGCAGACGGCGCTGCTTTTGGTGGCGCGCGCCCTTTATCGCGAGAGCGACGTGCTCTTTCTCGACGAGATGACCGACAACCTCGATGTGGAGAGCGAACGCGCGCTGGTCGATGCCCTCGCTCCTCTGACGCGTGGACGCGCCACCTGGATCATCGCGCATCGTCTGCAGACGCTGCGCCAGGTGGACCGCATCGTTGTCATGCGCCATGGACGCATCACAGCCAGCGGCAGCTACGAAGAGATTGTCGACGATGCCGGGCATTTTCTGGAAGCGACAGGAAGGGAGGCGGCTTCTTATGTCTGATACGATCCGTTGGTTATTGCGGCTGTTGGCGCCGTATCGTTGGCGCGTGCTGCTGGGAAGTCTGCTCGTGGCGTTGACGGTGCTCGGCAACGCCGGGCTTCTGGCGACGTCGGGCCTCTTGCTCTCGAAAGCGGCGCTGACGCCGGAGGTGCTCTTGCTCATGCCGCTCATCACCGGTGTGCGCTTTTTCGGCATCGGGCGCGCTGTCGTGCGCTATGTGGAGCGGCTGCTCAATCACAGCGTCGCATTTCGCATTCTCGGCCATCTGCGGCGGGATTTCTACGACCATCTCGAGCCGCTGGTTCCAGACGCGCTGCCGGATTATGCCGAGGGAAAGCTCTACAACCAATTTGTCACGGACATCAACGTGCTGCAGTATTTTTATCTCAAAGCCGTCTCGGTGCCGCTGGGCAGCCTCATCATCTACACAGTCTGCGCGCTCTTTCTGGCGTTTTACCAGCCGGTGCTGATCCCACTTCTGCTCGTCGGTCAGATCCTGGCAGGGATCGTTGTGCCGGCGCTGGCGCTTTCCGGCGGACGCGCGCACAAGCATGAAGCAGCGCTGCTGCAGACGGCGCTGTCGGAGCAATTTCTCGACGCTAAGCACGGCCTGGCGGATCTGCATCTTTTCGGCAGACTGGAAGCGGTGCAGCAGGCGCTCACAGAAAAAGCCGAGCAGCTGACGCTCCTGCACGCGCGCATGAGTTTGAAGAAAAAGCTCGTGAGCCGACTGACCTTTGCCCTCAGCCATCTCAGCATGCTCGCTGCGCTCTGGCTGATGGTGCCGGCGGTGCAGGATGGAGCGCTGGCAGGTGTGTATGTGGCGATGCTGGCGCTTTTGGTGCTGGCCAGCTACGAAGCGATCCTGCAGATGCCGGAGGCTGTGCTGCAGATGGATGAATCCCTCGCAGCAGCGGAGGAAATGCGCCAGGTTTACGAGACGCCGACGCCGCGGCGCAAAATAAAAAGCGACACGCTGCCGCAATCGTTCACGCTGACGGCGGAGCATGTGCGCTTCAATTATCATCAGGAGGGACGGCGTTTTATCGAGGATCTCAATCTGGAGATCCCAGCGGGACAGCACGTCGCCATCGTTGGCGAGAGCGGCAGCGGAAAATCCTCGCTGGCGCGGCTCTTTTCCGGACTCTGGCAGCCGGACGGCGGCTCTGTGCGGATCGGCGGCGTGGATATCGCGTCGCTTGACGAAGAAACGCTGCATCGCATTGTAGCCAGTGTCGATCAGGAAAGCTATTTTTTCTACACCTCAATCCGCGAAAATATGCAGCTGGCGAACGTGCGTGTGAGCGACGACGCCATCTGGCAGGCGCTGGAAATGGTTGAGCTGGACGAGATCGTGCGCGCGCTGCCGCAGGGACTGGACACCATCCTCTCGGAAAATGCGCGGGCGCTTTCCGGCGGTCAGCGGCAGCGGCTGGCGATCGCGCGCATGATCGTGCAGGAGCCAAAGATCGTGATCCTCGACGAAGCGCTGCAGAAGCTCGACAAACGGCTGGCTGAGCGGATTTTCGCGCGGCTTCTGGCCTGGGGCGAAGGGCGTACTGTGATCATTATCAGCCACAGCCTGACGCTATTGGAAAAGCTTGACTTTTCATACGTGGTCTCGTATGGTAAAATCATTGAGCAGGGGTCGCACGCTGCGCTCCTCAAACAGCGCGGCGGTCATTATCGTGCCCTGTATGACATTGAATGTTCACAATTTTGAGGAGGAAGATCATGTATCATTTGCAAACGAACAATGGCCTGGTCTGGGTGGAAGCCGACGCGCTGGCTGCTCAATCCGGTATCGTCCACGCTTTTTCAACGCGCCACGGCGGCCGCAGTGATTTTCCTTATCAGTCCCTGAATCTGGGCCTGCACACAAAGGACGACATCATGACGGTGCGCGCCAACCGCGACCGTTTTGTGACAAATTTTGGCATCAGTCCGAGCGAGGTGGTGAGCCTGCACTTCATCCACTCCAACAAGGTGCTCGTGGCTGGTGAAAAGGACGGTGGCCGCGGATTTCACAGTGCCAGCGACGCCCTCGGCGATGCCGACGGCATGATCACCAACGTGCCACGACGCGCGCTCTTCGTCACCTACGCCGACTGTGTGCCGGTGCTTTTCTACGATCCGGCGCATCAGGCTATCGGCGCCTGTCACGCTGGCTGGCGCGGAACGGTGGCTGGCATCGCCATGGAAACGGTGCGCGCCATGCAGGAAAATTATGGCACCGATCCAGAGGATCTCCTCGTGGCCGTTGGCCCGGCGATCGATCCGGAGCATTTCGAGGTTGGTAAAGAGGTCGTTGACGCTGTCCGTCCACACGCTGTGAAGCCGGAGCGCTTGCTCGTGCCGCGCAAAAATGGCAAATATCTCTTCAATATCTGGCAGGCGAACATCGATCAGCTGCGTGCTGCTGGCGTGCCGCAGGAAAACATCACGCTGGTCGATCTCTCCACCTTTGCCCGGGACGATCTGTTCTTCTCGCATCGCCGCCGCTTTGGCGGAGAAGTGGGGCGACAGGCCGCCTTTATCATGCTGCGATAGGAGAGAGCCATGCTGTCAAAACGACTGGAAGCGGTGGCGGAGCGGGTGCCACAGGGCGCGCGGGTCGCAGATATCGGCTGCGACCATGCGTATCTGCCGATCGCGCTCATCGAGCGTGGTCAGGTGCCAGCCGCCATCGGCTGTGATATCAATAAGGGACCGCTGGAAGCGGCGCGCAAAAACGCTGCCCGCGCCGGCATTTCGTCGGAGCAGCTCGCGCTCAGGCTGGGGGACGGCCTGACAGCGCTCGCGCCTGGCGAGGTCAGCGTGGTGACGCTGGCTGGCATGGGCGCCGGGCTGATGGCAGAGATCCTTTCGGCAGCGCCGGAGGTGGTGGCTGCTCTTGCGCGCATCATCGTTTCGCCGAACGTGGCGCCGTGGATCCTGCGCCGTTGGGCGATGGACCATGGCTTTGCGGTTGTGGCGGAAACGGTGGTCCTGGAAAACGATCATTATTATGAAGTGTTTGCGCTGGAACCGGCGGCTGCGCCGGTGGTCTACAGCGAGACTGCGCTCTATTTTGGCGTCACGCTGCGCACGCGCTCTGACGCGCTTGCGACGGCGTATTTTGCCGCCCGCCGCGAAAACGACGAGCGGCTGCTTGCTGCCTGGGAGCCGGTGCGCACACGCCGTGCCGAGGTGGCGGAGCGTTACGACAGACTTAGCGCACTTTGGAGAGAATGGGAGGAGGAACGATCATGCAGGTAAAGGACATTATGCAGGCGTTGGAAAAACTGGCGCCGCAACAGCTCAAGGAAGACTGGGACAACGTCGGCCTGCAGCTCGGTGATCCCAACGCCGAGGTGCGGCGCGTGCTTCTGGCGCTGACGCCGTCGCTGGCGGTGACTGAGGAAGCTGTGCGTCGTCAGGCCGATCTCATCGTCAGCCACCATCCGTTTATTTTCAAGGGTGTGAAATCGTTGCGCACCGATTCTGCCATCGGGCGTATGAGCCAGCTCTGCCTGAAGCACGACATCGCCATTTATTCTGCGCACACCAACCTCGATATTGCGCGCGGCGGTGTCAACGATGTGCTCGCTGAGCGGCTGGGGCTGGTGGATGTCGAAGGTTTGGCGGAAACTGCACGCAAGCCACGCTATAAGCTGGTGGTTTTTGTGCCGCTCAGCCATCTGGAGCAGGTGAAGGCTGTGCTCTTTGCTGCCGGCGCTGGCGCCCAGGGCGCGTACGAAGCCTGCGCCTGGACGGTGCAGGGGACGGGGCAGTTCCGTCCGCAGGCTGGCGCGTCGCCATATCTCGGCACGCCGGGCCAGCTTGAGCAGGTGAAAGAAGCGCGGCTGGAGGTGCTCGTCGATCACGACAGGCTGGCCGCCGTGCTGCAGGCGCTGGTGGCGGCGCATCCGTACGAAGAACCAGCCTACGATGTGTTTGCGAGCGCAACGAGCGCGACGAGCGAAAGCCTCGGGCGCATTGGCCGCTTGCCGGAGCCGCTGGATTTTGATGGGTGGCTGGAGCGCGTGAAGCAGGCGCTGGGGATCTCTGTGCTGGCTGTGGCCGGCCCAACTCAGGGCCGCGTGGAGCGGGTGGCGCTCTGCGGCGGCAGCGCGACAGAATTTCTCGCCCAGGCAAAAGCGGCTGGCGTCGATGTGTATGTCACCGGCGATATGAAATACCATGACGCGCAGCAGGCTGTGGAAATGGGCCTGCCGATGGTCGATGTTTCCCACTACGCAGGGGAGCGGCCGGTGCTCGCAAAGCTCGCCGCTTATTTGCAGGAGTGCTTTGGCACAGCGCTCGATGTGGTGATCTCGGAAGACGAAGAAAATTTTATGCAGTATCGATGAACAGGGAGGAATGATTGAAATGAGAAAGTGGATGAAAAAAGCAGGTGCGCTGCTCCTTTGTGGTGCCATGACAGTTGGGCTTATGGCCTGTGGCAACAGCAGCGAAGGCGAAGAAGCGCCGGCAGCGAGCGCCGTTCAGGAAAGTGCGCCGCCAGCCGCAGAGGATCCAGGAAACGATGTGGTCCGTGTCGGCGTGCTCTCGATCGCAGACAGTCTGCCAATCTTTGCGGCTGAGCAGGAAAACATGTTCGCCGACGCCGGGCTCAACGTTGAGATCTATCCGTTCGCGTCGAGCTCCGATCAGTCCAAGGCTGTGGAAGCCGGGGAGCTGGATGTCGTGATGAACGACATGGTCGTGCAGAGTCTGATGAAAAAAGCAGAGACCGACACCAAGGTCGTCAGCCTGGCCTTCGGCGCAACGCCTGAAGAAGGACGCTTCGTCGTCGTCGCTGCCCCAGACAGCGGCATCACTAAGCCGGAGGATCTCGAAGGCAAGCGCGTGGCGATCTCCACGAACACGATGATGGAATATCTGATGGATCAGTACGAGGATTATTACCAGCTCGACAGCGAATCGATCGAGCTCGTGAACATGCCGGATCTGATGCTGCGCGTTGAAACCCTGCTCCAGGGCAA
>OIWK01001611.1_pt1 | contig 20363 bp, 18 predicted proteins | sample 1587401 | NCBI WGS metagenome assembly OIWK01 (sample SAMEA3888911, study PRJEB22519) | human gut metagenome | biome: human gut; feature: human-associated habitat; material: faeces | place: Denmark | collected 2009
CAGCCTTTGATCTGTTTGATCTGTTCAGCACGTTCCGGATCACGATGATATTGCAATTTCAGACGGATTGTTTCCACAACTTCCTGTCTGGCTTCATCATCAAGTTGATAAAACGATGTAAGTAAATTATCTACATCAGGCATACTGTTCTTACCGAAAAGATACATTAGTGGATACATGGAATTCTTCAAGTAAGTTTTTACACGAGTTGCATCTAACGCTCCGTTTAATCCGTCTGGAAGTGTAGGATAAATCTCTTCTTCTTTAATTGTGCCAGAAAATGGACTGGCAGAACATATCTCATTCACATCAATTTGTAATTCATTTGCAAGTCTCAATGCAAAATCAAATCGAATATTGGAATCCTTTTGAATAATTGAATATAAGGTTGTGGCACTGATTCCGGTTGCCTTTGCAATTTTACGGACATTTGTGCCTTTTTCATCAAGGTATTTCTTTAAATTTTTACCGTCACCCATAGAATCCTCCTTTTTCATATATTAGAAAATTACGAAAAACATAAATCTACAAAATATCATATCACAGACCTGGAATAAAATAAAGAAAAAAAGATATACGAAGTTCGTAAAAATGTGTTTACGAAATATTGACAATGGTAGAAATGCATGATATTATCAATTTACGAAAATCGTACGGACGAAAAATACAGTAAACGTATTTGGAGCCTGGCGAGGAAAGGAGGAGGCAAAATGGCAAGTTACAATTATATGATGAGTGCTGATGAAGTGGCACAGGAATTAAACTGCTCAAAATCTTATGCTTATAAACTGGTGAAAGCTATGAATAAGGAACTGGCTGCGCAGGGATATATTACGATGGCTGGAAGAATACCAAAGGCGTTTTGGGCAAAAAAGATGTATGGCTATGAAATAGCAGGAAATTAGGGAGGATCAATATGGCTTACAGAGAAAAAGACACAAAAAAATGGACAGCCCAGTGGTTTGAGACAAATGTCATGGGTGAGAAGAAAAAACGCAGAAAGCGTGGATTTGAAACAAAGCGAGAAGCATTGGAGTTTGAACGAAGCAAAAAGTTGAGCAATGAGCGAAGTATGGATATGAAGCTGAGCGATTTTATTGAGATTTATTTTTCAGACAAACAAAATGATCTGAAAGATCGAACAATCAAAAATAAAAGATATATGATGCAACAGCATATCGTTCCATACTTCGGAAATCAGATGATGAGTGAAATCAAGGCTTCACAGATTATTCAGTGGCAGAATGAAATTCAGAAAAAAGGCTATTCAGATTCTTATCTGAGAATGATTCAGAATCAGTTGACCAGTCTGTTTACACATGCAGCTAAAATCTATGACTTGCCGGTTAATCCATGCAAGAAAGTGAAACGAATGGGAAATTCAGATTCAAGAAGTTTGAACTTCTGGACACTGGACGAGTACAAACAGTTTATACAGACAATGGAGCCGGGAACAAGATATTATCTTATGTTTGAGATGCTGTTCTGGACTGGATGCAGGATCGGGGAGCTGCTTGCGATTACAAAAGCTGATATCAATTTTGAAAAGAATCAGCTTAGTATCAATAAGACTTATTACCGGACAGGAATGCAGGATATTATCACAGAACCGAAAACAAAACAGTCCTTTCGGACAATCGAAATTCCGGAATTTCTGAAAGAGGAAATTAAGGAATTTGTAGATGGTCATTACGGAATGCCGGATACAGAAAGATTATTTCCGGTTGTTCAGGAAGCGGTACAGCATAAGATGAAACGGCAGATTGAGCTGGCAGGAGTGAAGAAAATTCGAGTGCATGATATCAGGCACAGCCATGTGGCTTATCTTATTGAGAAAGGTGTGGAACCGTTATTGATTCGGGACAGATTAGGTCATAAAGATATTCGTATCACATTGAACACTTATGGACATCTTTATCCAAATCAGCAGAGAAAGATTGCAAATCTTCTGGATAATGAAAATGGAAATGCTGTTACCGGATTGGGAGAAGAAAGAGATGAATGTTGAAAAGGCAAAAGAAAAAGCCCAGATAAATAATCTGAGCAAGTTCTCTGATAATCAGATTCACTGATATACCATCTTGGCAGATTCAGTATATCACGAATCGGGAAATACGACAATTCCCGAATATCTGTTCATCAGAGACTTGCCCGGAAGGGCAGGAGGAGATGATGGAATGAATATGAATGAAAAAAATAAAATTGAGAATTGTAGAATAGAACCAAAACTGAAACTGATTAATATGGATTCAGTAGAGGTGGAACAGGTAGAATGGCTGCTTTATCCGTTTATTCCTTATGGAAAAGTGACCATTATACAGGGAGATCCAGGAGAAGGCAAGACAACGATGGTACTTCAGATTATTGCAAAACTGACCAGAGGAGAGCCGATTCTTCCTGTTACTGATACAACGAAAACAAAAGAAAAACGAAGTGATGAAGTCGATAGTGAGAATGAAGATTTAGATGCTGAAGATAATATGCAGGAACAGTCTTCTGTGTCACCTGTAAATGTAATCTATCAGACAGCAGAAGATGGACTTGGAGATACTATCAAACCCAGATTACTTGCTGCAGGTGCAGATTGTTCAAAGGTGCTGGTGATTGATGACAGTGACCAGCCACTGACAATGGCAGATGTCAGATTGGAAGAAGCAATCGTGCAGACAAAAGCAAAAATGGTTGTTCTTGATCCGATACAGGGCTTTCTGGGAGCGGACGTAGATATGCACAGGGCAAATGAGATCAGACCACTGATGAAGCGTATCGCAGTGCTGTCAGAAAAATATCACTGTGCAGTCATTTTAATCGGTCATATGAACAAAAACAGCAACGGCAAATCTTCTTATCGAGGACTTGGCTCCATTGATTTTCAGGCTGCTGCAAGAAGTGTTTTGATTGTCGGGCGAGTGAAAGATGAACCGGAAGTAAGAGTGGTATGTCATACGAAGAGTTCTCTTGCACCGGAAGGAACGTCCATTGCATTCAGACTGGATAAGAATAATGGATTTGAATGGATTGGAGAATATGATATCAGTGCCGATGAACTTCTTAATGGAGACGGCAGAGGGCAGAAAAGTCGGAAAGCAAAAGAATTTCTCCTTGAGATACTGGCAAATGGAGGAATGACTCAGAAGAAAATTGCAGAAGAAGCAGAAGCCAGAGGAATCAAAAGTAAAACGCTATGGAACGCCAAACGGGAACTTGAAATTGATTCCGTAAAACGTGGAAAGCAATGGTATTGGATGTTGCCAGAATAAAAATGGAAGATGGCAAGATTACCATTTCTTAAGAAGAGGGAATCTTGCTACCTTGAAAGGAGAACAGATGCAAAATAGAAATGTACAGATTCCATACGAGTTATTTCTTCAACTCCTGCAATATTTTTTGATGGACAACTATGATGGTGAAGAAAAAATCCGGTTGGGCTTAGAGCAGAAACTGGATGCAATGGTGAATCGTGAAATGTATAGCAAATTCAAAACTGCACCAACGGAAGAAGAAAGAGAAAAGTTCCGGCAGGAATACCTTGACAGAAAAGGAATACAAGAGAGCTTTCGATGGTAAAGGTTCTTTCTGACTACTCTATTACAGGAGCGTGTCACGCACCTGTAGATAGCAGACAAGGAGAATGTCGGTAAGGTGTAGCCGGGAGTTAGTTGATGGCTTGTGAGTTTATAGCAAATTAGATAGTCGTGAAGGGAGAAAGATACAATGAAACAGGGAAGATTAGGATATAACAGCAGCAATGACAGATATGGCTTATTATCATCAGATTTATGGATTGATACAGGATTTCATTGCGGAGAAGGTCTGGAAGTTCTGGTTGATGATAAGTGGATACGGACAAGAATGGAGATGAATTCGGCAAGAGAATGGTATCTGGTTGGAACACCGTACTGTGGAGATTTGGAATATGTGCAGGCAAGAATACCGGAATAAGTCAGTAAGAATAGTGATGTAGAAGAAAGCCGAACAACGGGAGGAATAGCCCCCGGCAGGGCGCAAGGGGACTTTTGATGGACGGTACGGCTGTCGAAAGTGCTTTTGCGTTACTTTTGACAAAAGTAACAAAACCGCCGTATCCGGCGAAAGTTTCTTAAATATCGCCATGTCTGGCGTAAATAAAAATTATGTGCCATATCTGGCACTCAAACAGAAAAGAGGTGAGAAAATTTATGATGAAAAGAACAATCAGTGGCATGATCGGAGCCGGCTCACTGGCTCATAACAGACGGGATTTTGTAGCAGAAAATGTAAATCCAGACAGAGTACAACTGAACATTTGTTATAAGAATGAGAATCTGAAAGAAGTCTATATATTGAAAAATCATTATATTCTAGTGAAGACAAAAGAGTTATTAATGGCGAAAAAGGAATAGGAAGATTTGGGGCAGATAAATTAGGTTCGTTATTAAGATTGATAAGTGTTGGAGCAGATGGCTATGAAAAAACAACATTAGAAATTGACTGGAATAAGTTTGATGATCATGAGAAGAAGATACAAGATATAGATTTTGATTGTTATGTTGAGCGATGTACAACACCACAAAAAACAGGGTTAACATTAGAAATATCTTTATTACGTGATAAATGGACAATTGCTGATATCGTAAAATTAAAAAATCATTTAAAAAAATTGATATCACCTTTTGCACAAGAGCAGGAACGTTTTCAAATATATTTAGAATATAGTAAAAATGATATAGAAAGAATAGTTAATGATTCCTTTGAATATGCAACTACGGGAATAATTGCGAATATTGATCAGTATGGTCTTATGAAATATGAGATATATACAGCATTGGAATCGGAATGTAAAGAAATAAAATTAGTTCCTCCAGGATTTGGACCATTGAAATTACAAATTTTGTATATGGATAAAGCGGCAAAAAATGCATTTACAAGAAGGACCGGAACAACTACAAAGGATTATGGAAATATAAAAGTATTTAGAGATGACTTTAGAGTGTTGCCCTATGGTGAAAAAGAAAACGATTGGTTAGGGATAGATAATAAACATGCGCAGGGGGCGTTTAGAACATTTGGAACTAGAGACTTAGTGGGGTATGTGCAGATTAGTAAAATTGACAATCCAATATTAAAAGATGCGACAAGCCGGCAAGGATTGAATGAAGATATTAAGGAGTTTGATGAATTTAAGGCATTCATTTGGCGTTGTATAGAATTGTTGCAGACATTTGTTTTTAACCAAATTAAACAAGAGTCAGAAAAGCAAGGAGAGATAATAAAGGGAAAAGTTAAGGAAATAAAAAAAGATATAACTGTTTTTAAAAATGAAATGCCAAACATATATGATAATATAGCTATTTCAGATGAAGACAAAGAGTTATTGGTTACGAGAACTAATAAAACTTTGGAAACGATAAATAATAATATTGACTATGTGGAACAAGCAAATCGTCAGCTTTCAAATCGAGTGAAAGTGATGGAAAAAATAGTAGGTGCGGAAAATCGGCTATATGATATGCTTCATGCAATTAAAAATAGGTTAACGGCGTTAGAAGCGGTTGTTTCGAATTTGGAGATTGAAGCTAAAAAGAATAATATAGAGTATGATAAAAATTTTGTGGATCGAATATTAAAAGATATTAGTAGAATGGTCATGTCTGCAATGCGACGTAGTTCTCCACGTAGAAAAAAAAGAGATACTATTATTTTATCTTATTTTATCGAAGAATTTATTGAGGAAAACAAGAAAGTTTATAATGATATTGAATTTGAATTTACTGTAGATAATTATTATCGTATATTTGTAAATGTTGAAGAGTTGAGGATTTCTTTAGAAAACTTATTAGATAATGCTGTTAAAGCAATGCAAAAAGAAGAAAATAAAAAAGTACTTATTTATATTACGAAGCAAAGCAAAAGTATTAATTTGTATTTTGAAGATAACGGGACTGGAGTATCGAAAGAACTTGCACCATTTATATTCAATGTTAGTTTTACAACGACTAATGGTTCTGGGATCGGACTTCCTAATGTGCTAGATTTTATGAAAGATGAAGGTGGAGACATTAACTTGCTAGAACAAAGAATAAAGAAATTATTAAGTGCGGTATAAGGAAATATGATAACACCATGATAACAAAATCTCCAAAAACCATACGGATACAATGGAAAAATCCAGATTTTTCCCCACGAATCACACGAAAAATCACCATTTGCACACCGCAATACACCAGTCTGATATCGTGAAGGTGGACGTACTGTAGGATCAGGACGTGTTGCTACAATCATCGAGTAATTATAATCTGTTATCAGAATATTAACTCAAATATATACCCCAGAGGCTAAAACCTCTGGGGTTTTTGTTATACCAAAGTATACAAGAGAACTTGTTGGGCTTAAGAAAGAAACGATCAGCGAAAGTTCGACAGATGGATATAATAATCTTGAAGAAAATAATTCAGTTATGTATACTTAAAAATATAAAATAAAATTAAATTAAGAGGAGAGCAGTATGCAAAATCCGGAAATAGTAATTATAGGAGCAGCAATTATTGATGTTCTGGCATATCCTGTAAACGTGAAAGTATTTGAAACGGGATCGTATTCGACAGAAGATATACATATGACGACAGGGGCAGATGCATTAAATGAAGCCACTATACTTGCCAAAAAAGGGCGGAGAGTTCAGTTGGAAACAGTGATAGGTCAGGATGATGCAGGAAAATTCATACAGGCTCATTGCAATGATGCAGGGATCATGGTACGGGATGCGTGCATCAAAAAAGATGAAAAGACAGGTGTGAATATTGTTCTTGTGGAGCAAGATGGAACAAGAAGTTTCTTGACGAATCCGCATGGTACACTTCGAAGCCTGAAAGTAGAACATATCCAGATGCCATTTCCTGAGAGTGCAAAGATCGTATGCTTTGCAAGCATATTTGTATTTCCGAAGATTGGTCCTGATAAATTAGTGCAAATATTCTCACAGGCAAAAATGCAGGGGAAAATTGTCTGTGCGGATATGACAAAGCGTAAAAAGGGCGAGACGCTGGAAGATATGGCGGAAGCTTTTTCGTATATTGATTATCTGTTTCCAAATGATGAAGAGGCGATGCTTCTGACGGAAACGGAATCAGTCGAAGAAGCAGCAGAATGCATAAAATCCACAGGTGTGGGAAATGTGATCATAAAATGTGGAAAGCGGGGATGTTACATTCGGACAGATGTGGAAAAGTGTTGGATAGCTGCGGAAGAGAATGTAAATTGTATTGATACAACTGGAGCCGGAGACAGCTTTGCGGCGGGATTTCTGAATGCACTGTTGGATGGAAAAGGTGTGAAAAGATGTGCGAAAGAGGGAAACCGTTATGGCGCAGAGGCGGTTCAGCATATCGGAGCGACTGCATGGCTGAATGGTGGACTCTGAGAATTGAAATGAATAAATGATGATATGGAGTAAAAGGGTATGGAATATTCACATGAGATCATTGTGCCCAACGATGATCTCCCATTTAAAATGTTCATATTTGAGGGAAGTCAAGGAGGATATATCCGCCAGAAACATTGGCACAGATCAATAGAAATATTTGCAGTATTTGATGGGGAGATGGAATTTTATCTGAATGACAAGAGATATCCGCTTCACCCGGGAGAATTTATGCTTGTGAATTCAAATGAATTGCATTCCATCTATGCGCCCAAAAAGAATAAAACGCTGGTCATACAAATACCGGTTGCGACATTCGAAAGATATTATACAGACGACGGATTCATATATTTTTCTCACAGTTCCAGGATCCAGGATGAAGAGGTGATGGGTCTGTTTGAAGAAATGTATCATGTATATGCGGAGAAGAAGAATGGATATGAATATAAGGTTCAGAGTCTGTATTACCGTCTGCTGTATCTGTTGGTAAGTAAGTACCGCAAGACAGATCTGGATGCGGAAAAGATACGTGCAAATAAAAAATTAAATAAGCTGTCAACAATTACGGATTATATGAAACAAAATTATAGCAAGGAACTTTCGCTGGAAAGTATTGCAAGGACATTTAATTATTCTCCGACGTATTTATCACGTATGTTCCGGAAATATGCACAGATGAGTTATAAAACCTATCTGGACGATCTGAGACTCCGGCATGCGTATAATGATCTGATGAATACGGATCTTTCGATCGGTATGGTTGCGGAAAAAAATGGATTTGCGGGAAGTAAGGCATTTGCGAGGGTATTCAAGGAGCAGTATGGAGTATTGCCGAGTGAATATCGGAAAAAGAATTAAAGGTATTTTAGTGGTGTAAGTTGTAATGACAGAAAAAAGATAAGAAATCGCCATAATCAGGTTAATTTATAGGTGGTAAGTACAAAATCAGGTTGATATAATGACATTGTAAATAAGAGAACGACAAATGCACGGAGGAAATCAAATGGAGATTCTGAAAGCAATGGAGCATGCACCACTTCCACTGGATGAAGTAATCTATGAACCATCGATTGAAGAACTGGAAGGTCTGAAGATTGCAGATGAGATGAAAGAACGTGCTTACGGCGGACTGGAGATCCAGATCGGATACTGCAACGGTAATAATAAAAAATTAAATGCAGTAGAATATCACCGCTCCTCAGAGCTTGATATTGCCGTAGATGATCTGATTCTTTTGCTTGGATGTTGTACTTCCGAAAGATACGAATACAGAACTGACAGAACTGACAGAAGTGCAGAAAAAGACAATTGAGGAAGGCAAAAAAGCAGAAGGAAAGATGCCGGAAGATGGATTACTTACCGCAAAGAATAAATGGCTGATCGCACATGAGGAAGCTGAGATCAAAGGCGCATTTAACGGCCTTTGCGGAGTCAATGTAACAGTGTAACGGCAAAAGTATTACAGATGAAATAAAGCGGGACGAAAACCCGTTAGAATAATTATAAATAAAATATGTAGGAGGAATCACACAATGAACAATATGCCAGAAGTAAAAATTGGAGTAGTAGCAGTCAGCAGAGATTGTTTCCCGGAAAGTCTTTCTGTTAACAGAAGAAAGAATCTGATGAAAGCATACACAGAAAAATACGGAACAGAAGGGATCTATGAATGTCCGATTTGTATTGTAGAAAGCGAAATCCACATGGTACAGGCACTGGAAGATATCAAGAAAGCAGGATGTAATGCACTCTGCGTATATCTTGGAAACTTCGGACCAGAGATTTCTGAGACATTACTTGCAAAACATTTTGATGGACCGAAGATGTTCGTAGCAGCAGCTGAAGAAAGCGGAGATAACTTATTAGATGGACGTGGAGATGCATATTGCGGAATGTTAAATGCAAGCTATAATTTACAGCTTCGTAACATCAAAGCATATATCCCGGAATATCCGGTTGGAGATGCCAAAGAGTGTGCAGATATGATCCATGAGTTCCTTCCAATTGCAAGAGCTGTTGTAGGACTTCAGAATTTGAAGATCATCAGCTTCGGACCAAGACCGATGAACTTCCTTGCATGTAATGCACCAATCAAGCAGCTTTACAATATCGGAGTAGAGATTGAAGAAAACTCAGAGCTGGATCTTTTCGAGGCATTTAATAAGCATGCCGGAGATGAAAGAATTCCTGCAATCGTAAAAGAAATGGAAGAAGAACTTGGAGCCGGAAACAAGAAACCGGAGATTCTTCCAAAACTTGCACAGTATGAAATTACATTAAAAGACTGGGTAGAAGAACACAAAGGATATCGCAAATACGTAGCACTCACAAGCAAATGCTGGCCTGCATTCCAGACACAGTTCGGATTTGTGCCATGTTATGTGAACAGCCGTCTGACAGCACAGGGAATTCCTGTATCTTGCGAGGTTGATATCTACGGAACATTAAGTGAGTTCATCGGAACTGTTGTAAGTCAGGATACAGTAACATTACTCGACATCAACAACTCTGTACCTAAAGATATGTACAAGAACGATATTGAAGGAAAATACAACTATACACAGAAAGACACATTCATGGGATTCCACTGTGGAAATACTGCATCAAGCAAGCTTTCATTCTGCGAGATGAAATACCAGAAGATCATGGCAAGAACTCTTCCGGAAGAAGTTACACAGGGAACTCTGGAAGGAGATATCGTGCCTGGAGATATTACATTCTATCGTCTGCAGAGCACAGCAGACAACAAACTCTGTGCATACGTTGCACAGGGAGAAGTTCTTCCGGTAGCGACAAGATCATTCGGTGCAATCGGTGTATTCGCAATTCCAGAGATGGGAAGATTCTATCGTCACGTACTGGTAGAAAAAGGATTCCCACATCACGGAGCTGTTGCATTTGGACATTTCGGGAAAGAACTGTTTGAAGTATTCAAATATATCGGAGTTCCGTTAGATGAGATTGGTTATAACCAGCCGGCAGGGGTAAAATATCCGACAGAGAATCCATGGGGATAATAACGGACAGGTAATAAGTAATAGAAAGAGATGGGACTGAATTTTTAAGTCCTAAAAGTGATTATGGAGGTAAATGATGTTATATATAGGTGTAGATCTTGGAACATCAGCAGTAAAACTTCTGGTGATGGATGAGACAGGAGATATTAAAAAGATTGTTTCGAAAGAATATCCGCTCTTCTTCCCACATCCGGGATGGTCAGAGCAGAAACCGGAAGACTGGTTTGAAAAATCAATGGAAGGGATTAAAGAACTGACTGCCGAGTGTGATAAGTCACAGGTAGCAGGAATCAGCTTTGGAGGCCAGATGCATGGTCTGGTTGCTCTGGATAAAGATGATAATGTTATTCGTCCGGCAATTCTCTGGAATGATGGAAGAACAGGGAAAGAGACAGAGTACCTGAATGAAGTGATCGGAAAAGATAAGTTATCAGAATATACGGCAAATATTGCGTTTGCAGGATTTACTGCACCGAAGATCCTCTGGATGAAAAAGCATGAGCCGGAGAATTTTGAAAAGATCGCAAAGATTATGCTGCCGAAAGATTATTTGGCATATAAACTTTCAGGATCGTTCTGTACTGATGTATCGGATGCATCGGGAATGCTGCTTATGGATGTGAAGAATCGCTGTTGGTCAAAAGAGATGATGGATATCTGTGGAATTACAGAAGATAAACTGCCAAAATTATATGAAAGTTATGAAGTAGTTGGAACTCTGAAAAAAGAAATTGCAGGTGAACTTGGATTTTCAGAGAATGTAAAAGTAATTGCAGGAGCTGGAGATAATGCAGCAGCAGCGGTAGGAACAGGGACAGTAGGAGACGGAATGTGTAACATTTCCCTCGGAACATCCGGAACTATCTTTATATCAAGCAACAAGTTTGGGGTAGATGAGAATAATGCACTGCATTCATTTGCACATGCAGATGGTCATTATCATCTGATGGGATGTATGTTAAGTGCGGCATCATGTAATAAATGGTGGAATGAAGAGATTTTAAAGACAAAGGATTTTGCTGCAGAACAGGCCGGAATTACAAATCTTGGCGAGAATCGTGTATTCTATCTTCCATATCTGATGGGGGAAAGATCACCACATAATAATCCGGATGCAAGAGCGATGTTTATCGGAATGTCAATGGATACGACCCGTGAAGATATGACTCAGGCGGTGCTGGAAGGTGTAGCGTTTGGACTTCGTGATTCTCTGGAAGTTGCAAGGAGCCTTGGAATTAAGATCGAGAGAACCAAGATCTGTGGTGGCGGAGCCAAGAGTCCACTTTGGAAGAAAATGATTGCCAATATCATGAATCTGAAGGTTGATATAGTTGAAAATGAAGAAGGACCGGCACTTGGCGGAGCAATGCTGGCAGCAGTTGGCTGTGGTGAATATCCGGATGTAGAGACGGCGGCAGCGAAGATTGTAAAAGTAGTAGACACCGTGGAGCCGGATGAAGAGCTGACAGCAAAATATGAAGAACGTTATCAGCAGTTCAGAAAAATCTATCCAACTGTGAAATGCTTATATGAAAAATAAGAATTTTACTTCCGCAGATAAGCCGGATATGTTAGAATAATTTAAAGAGTGAAATCTTAGATAAAGAGGTATGAGATGTGTAATTCTCATACCTCTTTTTTGAAAAACGGCAATATAAAATGGCCAGGAAAAAATCAGGCAATTCATATAGAAGCCGGTTTGAAGGAGTTCTGAGATGGATCACAAAATGAATGAAGAAAAGAGGAGAAAAATGAAACATGGAAAGTCATAAGATTATCCAGGTAGAAGAAAAAGTACCATTGAAACTATTGCTGCCGCTTAGTATCCAGCATATGTTTGCGATGTTTGGGGCATCTGTACTGGTTCCGTTTATTTTTGGAATCAATCCGGCAATCGTACTTTTTATGAACGGCGTAGGAACGCTGATTTTTATTGCAGTGACAAAAGCAAAGTCACCGGCATATTTGGGGTCGAGCTTCGCATTTCTTGCACCGGCAGGTGTTGTTATCAGTAAGATGGGATATCCGTATGCACTGGGAGGATTTGTTGCGGTCGGTTTATGCGGATGTATTCTGTCCTTTATTATTTACAAATGCGGAACAAAGTGGATTGATATCGTACTCCCGCCGGCGGCTATGGGACCGGTTGTTGCATTGATAGGTCTGGAATTGTCTGGTTCGGCTGCAAGTAATGCCGGGCTTTTGGATGATAAGATTGATCCAAAGAATGTGATCGTATTTGCTGTGACATTGGGTGTTGCTGTATTTGGAAATATTTTATTTAGAGGATTTTTGTCGGTAATTCCGATTTTGATTGCAGTAATTGCAGGATATCTGACAGCGCTTGCCTGTGGAATCCTGGATTTTACACAGGTAGTAGAGGCTTCATGGTTTGCAATCCCGAATTTTCAGGCGCCGAAGTTTGATATGGGGGCAATTTTAATGATTTTGCCGGTACTTCTGGTTATTACATCGGAACATATCGGGCATCAGGTTGTAACGAGTAAGATCATAGGAAGAGATCTTCTGACAGATCCCGGACTTCACAGATCTTTATTCGGGGATAATTTTTCTACAATGGTGTCAGGTCTGATCGGATCAGTGCCGACTACTACATACGGAGAGAATATCGGGGTTATGGCTGTAACAAAAGTATACAGCGTCCGTGTTATCGGAGGAGCTGCAATATTGTCTATTATATGTTCGTTTGTCAGAAAATTGTCGATGATGATTCAGACAATTCCGGGACCGGTTATCGGAGGAATCTCATTCCTTCTGTATGGTATGATCGGTGCTTCTGGTTTGCGTATTCTGGTAGACTCCAGAGTAGATTACGGAAGATCCAGAAACCTGATGTTAACATCCATCGTATTTGTAACCGGTCTGTCTGGAATATCTGTGAATATCGGAACCGTGTCATTAACCGGAATGGTTCTGGCATGTGTTGTTGCCATGGCACTTAGCCTGATATTCTATATCTTAGATAAATTAAAGCTTACCAATGATCGGGAAGTGTAAGGTCTTCTTTTCTCATGGCGAGTGAAGCGCCCGGAACGGAGAAGTTCGGCATGCCGTCTTCGTCCCAGAAGACTTTTCCTATATAGGCATTTCTTCCGGCATCGTAGAGCGGCTGATAATCACCCTCACCTAAGTAACGCTCTTCCTGACGTGCATGATAGACCATAAGATCTTCTGTGTCGTCAGTGGAGCGGGTAAAGCTGTTGTGTCCTGGTCCGAAGAATCCGGTAGCACGGCTGCTTTGGAATACGGGATAAGGAAGTTTGGTCCAGGAAGAAGAATCCAGAAGATCAGAGTCTTCATCTGCATATAAAAGTCCCATATTATAAAGTGCATCTGTACCACTTGCAGAGAATGTAAGGAAGATGCGGCCGCCATGTTTGATAACGGCAGGTCCTTCATTTACCGCAAATCCATGAAGTTCCCAGTTGTACTCAGGATGGGTCAGAAGAACAGATGGGGTACAGATCGTCCACGGATTGGATAATTTTGCAATAAAAATATCAGAAATATTATTCGTTTTCTGTGCCCATACAAAATAATCCTCCCCTTTATGATGGAAGAAAGTATGGTCCAGAGAGAAGTCGGTAAAAGCAATATCATTTTCCACAGTTGTCTGGATTGGTCCCTTGGTGATCCAAGGATCGTTCATCGGATCGTTGCCGGTGCAGGCAAGGCAGTGTGGACGGATCCGCCATGAAGAATGGTCGGAAACGGTTGTGGTGTAATATACATACCAGCCACCCTGGATATAGTGGATTTCAGGAGCCCAGAGGTGTGGACTGACACGGTCAGGACCGATGGGCTCTCTTTCATAAATGACTTTTTCTGTGTAACGTCCGGAATTATCAGTTAGATCTTCGAGTGTATCGGCGCAGCGGAGAATGATGTAAAGATACTGATAAGTACCATTTAAGTTGTGCCCGGCATCTGTATGAGAGCCAAGAAAATAATACTTTCCGTCGGTATGTTTATAAATGTAAGGATCGGCGCGGTGACTGATGATCGGTGCCGCATAATCATTATCCTGAATGTGTCCGATGCCATCTTCGCTTCGGATGATGTTACGGATTTCTTTCATCCCATTTGTATACGTAACCTGTACGGTCTCCGGGTCTGATTCGCATCTTTCTACAGACTGAATACATACTGGTTCCGGCTTTCCATATTTATTCTGTAAAGAACTAAGGGCTGCAACAGAGATTGTTTCCCCATTAGGGTCCTGGGTTTCGAGTGTGTCGGTAACAGAAAGTTCATCGCAGGGAAGTACAATCGGAAATCCACCGTTAAGTGCATACCAGTCCTTCTGGTTATAGCTGTATTCAAGATAATAATGGTCTTTTTCTGGTTTTTCCCATGAGACATTCAAGGATCGTATGAAAGCAGATGTCTGCTTATCATGATAGAATTTATCTGCCATAGGAAGTGTAAGTGATTGATTCATAAATCCTCCTTGGGCATTGTATTTATTAGAAAAATAAGGTTTGATTCATTTTAGCATAGAATTAATTGATTGACAAGACAGAAAAAAGTAGTCTAAGATAGTAGGAAATGGTAACGAATATGTGGCTTTAAGCAAAAAAATGTGTAAAGGGGAAATAAAAAGATGGTTACGATTAAAGAGATTGCAAAAGAATGCAATGTCTCTGTCGCAACAGTATCAAATATCTTGAATCACAAGCCTGGCGCCAGTGATGAGACCAGAAGAATTGTGATGGCCAAGATAAAAGAGCTGAATTATAAGCCCAATACTGTGGCGAGAAATCTGAAGACTAAGAATACCAGGACAATAGGGGTAATTGTCGAGGATATGACGATCTTCAGTATTCCGGATATTGTAGACGGAATTACGGAACATTGTGAGGAAAATAATTATCAGATACTTTTGATCAATCTGAGATTATTTAAAAAATACAATGATTTTTATTATCACAGAGATGATTATTACGACCGGGTTGAGCAGGAAATTGATAAATTAATCGCAAGGCAGGTTGAGGGAGTTATATATGTAACTGCTCATGAACGTGTAATGAAGTGTATTCTGGAAAAACTTCCGGTACCGGCCGTTATGGCATACGGATATACACAAAACAAAAATATCCCGTCCATTGTAGTAAATGATGAAGACGGGGCACATCAGATTGTCAAACATCTGGTCGACAATGGCCACAGGAAGATAGGAATTATAACAGGAAAACCGGATAGTATTCATACACAGGAAAGACTTCTGGGTATGCAGAGGGCGTTTTATGAGAATCAGATTCTGTATAATCCCGAAAGTGTATATTACGGGGACTGGACCAGACAAAGTGGTTATAATGGTACGGATCAGCTGTTGGAACAGGGGGTTACAGCGATTTGCTGCATGAATGATCTTATGGCCGGTGGAGTGTATGACAGAATGGAAGAAAGAGGAATGCTTCCGGGAAAAGAGGTCTCGGTAACCGGATATGATAACCGTGAACTTTCAGGATATTATAAGCCGCCGCTTACTACGATATCTCTTCCACTTCATGATATAGGTTATACGGCAAGCGAGGTAATTATGCGTATGGTAGAGGAGAAAGAGCTGAAAGAACCGGATGGTATATATCGTGTAGGATGTCATATGCTGGAGCGTAGTTCGGTCAGAAATCTTAAAGAAAATTCATAATCAAAACAATAAATAATGAAAATCAGAAAAAAATAAGCACTTACAGAAGAAAAAAATGTCTGTAACTGCTTATTTTATAATAGGTTTGTGCATATTGCACAAAATAAAACGTTTAAGTTCTACTTGCACTTATCATAAAAGTGAGCGGATAATCTAATCAAACAAAGAAACAGGTAAATAAGATAAAAAAATATAAACCTGTAAAAAGAAATTTGCATTGTATATTGGGAAAAAAGGAAAATTGTAAAAAAAGGATATTAAACGATTAAGGAAAAGAAATCGGAGTTAATGTTCTGAGGAAAAGGTTATGGATGACAAGAAACTGAAAACAGTACCATTGAATAAGATCAAGATATCGGATCAGTTCTGGAACAGATATATACATCTGGTAAAAGATGTACTGATCCCGTATCAGTGGGACATTTTAAATGACAGACTTCCGGATGTGGAGACAAGTCATTGTATTGAAAACTTTAAGATTGCGGCGGGAGAAACTGACGGAGATTTTGAAGGGGCAGTATTCCAGGATACAGATGTGGCGAAATGGCTGGAAGCGGTAGCTTATTCACTGGCAGCAGAGCCGGATGAACATTTGTCATATCTTGCGGATAAAACGATTAACCTTATAGGACGTGCCCAATGTGAAGATGGATATCTGAATACTTATTTTACGATTAAGGATCCATCAAAACGTTGGACAAATCTGAAAGAGGGACATGAATTATATACGGCAGGACATATGACGGAGGCAGCAGTTGCGTATTATAAAGCAACCGGAAAAACAGAGTTTCTCGATATCATGAAGAAATTTGCAGATCTCATTTGCAAGACATTCGGACCGGATGAAGGTCAGATCCATGGATATCCGGGACATCAGGAAATCGAGCTTGCGCTTATCCGTCTGTATCATGTAACCGGTGAAAAGAAATATCTGGAAACAGCAAAGTATTTTATTGATACCAGAGGCGTGGGAGAAAATTATTTCCTGGAAGAAGAAAAGAGACCTGAATATAAACAGATATTCCCGGAATTTGCCGGATATGATCCGAGATATTCACAGTCACATGAGCCGGTAAGAGAGCAGAAGACGGCAGAAGGACATGCAGTAAGAGCCGTATATATGTATTGCGCAATGGCAGATCTGGCATATGAATACAAGGATAAAGAATTGTTAGATGCCTGCAAGACATTATGGGAGGACATGACAAAACGTCAGATGTATATTACAGGAAGCATCGGAGCATCCGGTCTTCTGGAACGGTTTACAACAGACTATGATCTTCCGAACAACTGTAATTATTCAGAAACATGTGCATCGATAGGACTTGCTCTTTTCGGAAGAAGAATGGCACAGATCACAAAAGATGCTTCATACATGGATGTGGTAGAAAGAGCGCTTTATAATACCTTGTTATCAGGAATAGCACAGGATGGAAAGAGTTTCTTCTATGTAAATCCTTTGGAAGTGTGGCCGGATAACTGTATCGACAGAACTTCCAAAGAGCATGTAAAACCGGTGAGACAGAAATGGTTTGGAGTTGCGTGTTGTCCGCCAAATATAGCGAGAACACTGGCGTCCATGGGACAGTACATATATTTCACTGATAAGAACACAGCATATGTGAACTTATACATTTCTAATGAAGCTCAGATCGAACTGGAAGAAGGAGCATTAAAGATTCAGATAGAAAGTGATCTGACGAATACAGGACATATTCGGATGGCAATAACTCCTGATGGAGAGGGTGAACACAGACTGGCACTTAGAATACCGGATTATGTGAAGACCTATACGATCAAAAGAGATGGTAAGATTCTAAGAAATGCCAGAATCAGTCAGTCTTATCTTTTAATAGAAGACATCAAAGAACAGACAGAGATCGAGATTGACTTTGAGGTACCCGCGAAATTCGTAAGAGCGAATCCGAATGTCAGAGAAGATGCAGGAAAAGTTGCTCTGGTAAAAGGACCGTTAGTATATTGTCTGGAAGAAACAGACAATGGGGAAAATCTTCCATCTATCTTCGTTAACACGAAACAGGAGCTGAAAGAAACATTTGAATCCGAACTTCTTGGAGGAGTAACGACGATTCGGTTCACAGGAAAGAAACTGAACATGGATACATGGCAGGATGGTGCATTATATGATACCAGAGAACAGGTATTCGAAGATATAGAACTCAAAGCAATTCCATATCATTGCTGGGATAACCGTAAAACAGGTGAGATGCTGGTATGGATGAAAGAAATGTTTTAATTATTTTGAATCTGTCAGGGAACATAGACCCTGTAGAGAAATATATATCTAAAAGGAGGAAAATCTATGAAAAAGAAAGTAGTGTCAGTGCTTCTTTGTGTAGCTATGACAGCAACTATGCTGCTTGGATGTAGCGCAGGAAGTGAAAAGAGTGATTCTAAGAAATCATCTAAGAGCGAGTCGGGCGGAACAACAGAGATGAAGGTTGACGGGGATGCAACAACCATTAATGTCTGGACATTCATCGAGTTACACCAGAAATTCTACACAGAGATGGCTAAGAAATGGAATGAGGAACATCCGGATAAGAAGGTTAAATTAGTACTTTCTAATATGCAGTACGATGATATGCACAACAAATTATCGCTTGCACTGGAATCAGGAAAAGGAGCTCCGGATGTAGTTGATATCGAGCTTGGAAAATTCCCTTCATTCACAAATGGTAAGATCGGACTTATGGATCTGACAGATGCAATCGCACCATACAAAGACAACATAGTTGAATCTCGTCTTGACATCTACGGAAAAGATGGAAAATATTACGGATTCCCAACACACGTTGGTACAACAGTTGCATTCTACAATGATGATCTGTTAAAAGAAGCAGGAATTGATTACACAACAATTAAGACATGGGATGACTTCAAAGCAGCCGGTGTGAAATATCATGAGAAAACAGGTAAGAACTTCGCTTGTGCTGAGACAACAGCTCAGTGGATGGTTAACCTTATGTTAGCTCAGAAAGGTACTGATTACATTGACAAAGATGGTAACCTTGACCTTACAAATGATAAAGTTGTAGAAGTACTTCAGTACATCAAAGATATGCAGGATGCAGGCGCACTTGCAACAGTAGCTGGTGGACAGCCGGATAACGAAGAAGCTTATCCAGAATACAACAGTGGTAACTTCGCAGTACAGATCATGCCTTTCTGGCAGACATCAAGATTTACAAACTACATGTCTGACCTTGAAGGAAAGATTGCAATCGCAGCTCCTCCGGTATTTGGAGACAACGATGCAGTTAAGACAATCGGTGGTGGTGGAACCGGTACAGCAGTTGTAAAATCTTCTAAGAATGCAGACCTTGCAGCTGAAGTATTCGCTTACATCAAACTGTCTGAAGACGCTAACAAAGAAGTTTGGAATGTATTAGGATTTGACCCTGTTAATACATCTGTATGGACAGACACAGACCTTACACAGAATCCGGACAACCAGTTCGTAAAATACTTCAAGACAAAACCATTTGACACTCTGTTAGAGCTCCAGGATAGCATTGGCGGACTTAATTCTTACACAAGTTCTAAATATCCATCTATCAACAACGAGTTCTGCACAACAACACTGAACAACATTTTCGAAGAAGGAATGGACGTAAAAGATGCACTGAAACAGTCTCAGGAAACTCTTGAAAATGAATTCGGCGGCAAATAAGATTTGCAAATAAGAAATTAGTAATGTAATAATCAGGGGGTTGCGTGCAAAAACTGCCGCATCCCCTTCTTTTTAAGAAGGAGGATACATAAAACCATGAAGAAATTTTTCTATTCTCAGAAATTAGCTCCTTATGTGTTTATCCTTCCTTTTGTCCTCACTGTTATATTTTTCTGGGCAGTTCCAATCGCGAACGGAGTCCTTTTAAGTTTTCAGGATGTATTACAGGATAAATGGGTTGGATTGGATAATTATAAGAGACTTCTGTCCGATAAGATCTTTTTAAAAGCTTTGTTTAACAGTACACGTTATATGATCGGAACACTGGTACTTCTGATCCCATTTCCGATGCTTTTTGCAACACTTCTGAACAGTAAGCTGATGAAGAAACCTGGATTTTTCAAATCCATCTATTTCCTTCCGGCACTTACATCAGTCGTAGTTGCAGGTACGATCTTCCGTCTGATGTTTGGTGAGATGGAGACTTCTCTTGCCAACCAGGTGATCGGAATGTTCGGATTTGGACCAATTAAACCTGCTAAGAAAAGTCAATAATTATTTTTATCTTTTTTATTTTCTGTC
>OIWK01001624.1_pt1 | contig 20245 bp, 19 predicted proteins | sample 1587401 | NCBI WGS metagenome assembly OIWK01 (sample SAMEA3888911, study PRJEB22519) | human gut metagenome | biome: human gut; feature: human-associated habitat; material: faeces | place: Denmark | collected 2009
GCATTATACGAAAAACAAATAAAATAGAGAAAAATCATTAGACCAAAAAACGGGCCTAATCACCACAAAAGTGGTGATTATGACCCATTTTTTCATTTTCTCAATATTTTTAGTTTTTTTCACTTTCGGTGAAACCCTACAATATTTTAGAGCCTGATTTTTCACACAACCCTAAACTATTTTAGAGACCCCTTATTATTTATCATTTAAACAGACAATATCTATGTCATATACTTAATAAAGGCAAGTGAAAACCTGTTGCGATTTTCACTTTTTCAAAATTAGCTTGATAGTCTCATAGATTAGAGCTATTGGCATGATAATTAGTACTGTTACAAATCCCATCGTACTTAGTGCTAAAGAAACTATGAACAACGATATCATATACGTTTCTCCTTTCTCTACATTATCCTATGTAGATTACTTTCTCTCTTTGATTACTTATTATTTATCATTTAAACAGACAATATCTATGTCATATACTTTAAAAAAGCTGGTATTTAGGGTTATTTCTACTTTTACTATAGCATCAAAAATAGTAAAGAAGATCTATCAAATAAAAAATCTAAACCTAAATCGATTTAGATGCTTGAAGTGATTTATTTTTAAAGTAGTAAAGAATACCGACAAAGTCAGCTAAAAACCAACCAATAGGAATTGCCGTCCAAATCGCAGTTACCCCAAAGAATGGTGAACATGCATAGGCAAGCAGAACACGGGTTCCTAAAGAAAGAATGGTTAAGATAACAGACATACCTGGCTTTACAATTGCTCGATAATAGCCATAACATAAGAACAAGATGCCAATTCCAATGTAACAAGTTGCTTCAATATGCAGGTATTGACTACCTACTTGGATTATGGCCTGGGATTGATCACTTAAGAATAAGCCCATTAAAGAATCCGAGAAAATATTTACCCCTACACTAATCACAACACAGAATAGTACAATCCAGGTAATAGCTACTTTTAGACCGTCTTGGATTCTTTTTTCTTGTTTTGCACCATAGTTTTGCGAAACAAATAAACTAAAGCCATTGCCAAAATCTTGTACCGGCATATAGGCTAAGGTATCATTTTTAACCGCTACCGCAAAAGCTGCCATGACAATTGAACCAAAGCTATTGACTAATCCCTGTATCAACAAGATACCAAAATTCATAATAGATTGTTGGAGCGAGGTCATAAAAGAAAGATGTAAAATAGAAGATAAAATATCTTTTGACCAAATGCGATTTTCTTGTTTCACCCGAAAAATCGGAAATTTCAACCATACGACAAGAAGCATAAAAGCGGCGGAAACAAATTGACTAAGTACCGTTGCCCAGGCAGCACCAGCTACACCCCATTGAAAAGGTACGACAAATAAGATATCTAAGAAGATATTTAATACAACCGAAATAGCTAAGCCAAATAAAGGCAATAAAGAATTCCCCAGAGCCCGCAAAATATTCGCAAAATAGTTATAAATACTTGTCGCAAATAAACCAATAAAGATGATTTGCACATATGTGGCCATAGCCCCTTCCACATTTTTTGGCACTTGTAAAAAATGCAGAATGGTTGTTTGTCCAAAGCTAACTAAAAAATACATGACAAGGGTACATAAACCAATACCTATAGAAGAGATGAACACACCTTGTTCAAACTTCTGCCAATCCTTTTTTCCTACTTGTATCGCAAAGAAACTGCTACATCCCATACATAAACCAATGAGTATCGAAGTTAAAAAAGTCATCAATGTATAACTGGATCCAACTGCAGCTAAGGCAATCGAACCAACATACTTTCCTACTACCCATGTATCGACCAGGTTATAGAGTTGCTGCAAAAGATTGGCAGCCATTAAAGGCAAAGAGAATAAGACTAATTTTTGGGAAATACTTCCACTTGTCATATCAATATTTTTCATAAAAAAACTCCGTAGAAAAAGATAGAGTATTTCCTCTATCTTTGTTTAACGATTTTATTGTACTACAAATCTTAAGACATAAATCAATAGATTTTTTGCAGGATCTTTTTCGCACTACCAACATAGTACAAAGATCCAAAGATACAGACTAATTCATCCTGGCAAGCTAAATCAATGGCTTCCACAATCGTACAAGCCTTGGCTTCTACGCCATAGCTTGCGACGATTTCCTTAGCTTTTTCGGCATTTAAAGCTCTCGGATTATCTGGATTTACACAATAGACACGCTTAGCTAAAGGAAGAATCACTTGAAACATTTCTTCATATTTCTTATCGGCCAAAACACCCATCACAAAAGTTACTTTCTGCTTTGGATAATAGGTTTCTAAACTTTCTCTTAAACGTTTAAATCCATCTAAATTATGGCTTCCATCTACAATGATATCTGGATTACGATGTACGATTTCAAAACGATCGGGCCAATAGGTATGTGCTAAAGCTTGTTTGGTTTTAATTAAATCAAAAGACCAACCACATTTTTCTAAAAGGGAAACAGCTTCTAAAGCTAAACTTGCATTTTGTATTTGATACGTTCCCAATAAAGAAATCGTATAGACTTCCCCTTCATACACAAAGATTTGTACATCCACGTTTCTTTGAATCAATTGGGCTTCTTTTACGCGATGCAAAGAAGCTTCTTTTGCCTGGCAAGTCTTTTCTAAAACCGAATCAACTTCAGAAGCCTGTTGACTGGAAAGAACCATGCCACCTTCTGTTATAATCCCTGCTTTTTTCTCAGCAATAGCCGCTAGGGTATTTCCCAATACTTCCATATGATCAAAACTGATTGAAGTAATAATGGAAAGCAAGGACTGTTCCATCACATTGGTTGCATCTTGTATACCACCTAGCCCTACTTCCATCAAAACAACATCACAATTCGATTGATAAAAATACGCATAAGCTACACAAACCAATGTTTCAAAACTTGTTAATGCACAACCACAATCTTCTACCTTTTGAGCAACTTCTGTCGTATAAAAAGCCAAATCTTTTAAAGAAATATCTTGGTGATTGATTTGAATCTGCTCCGTAAAATGATCAACCATAGGTGAATTAAAAACCCCCACTTTGTATCCATTTTCCTGAAAGATCTGATGTAAGAAAGCCGTTGTCGAACCTTTCCCATTGGTTCCAGCTACATGAATAATCTGGCATTTGTTTTGCGGATTGCCCATTGCAGACAAAACCTTTTTGATGCCATCTAAAGACATTTCCGCTTTTCCTGCTACCACATCTTTGGGATTAAACACCGGAAAAGATGCATAATAGGAAAGCACTTCTTCGCTATTCATGGGCTACCCCAAAATTTTTCACAAAAGGAATCTTTGGTAAGGGCTTTAAGACTAAGAAAAGTAAAAAGGCATTAATTGGAATCATCACAATTTCTTTTAATAAACGGGCACTTACTAAAACCAAAACACCTGTTCCATAAAGCATGGATAAATTGATACTGTTGACAACTAAACCAATAATCAAAGTATAAACGACTTGGGTCAATAAAATACGTTTGACACTCATCTCTTTCTTATAGAGCATCAAGCCAAAAAGAATTCCCGAAATGGCAGCACTAATCGTAAAGCCAGGAAAATATGGCCCTGTTGGTTTGACAATAAAAGCGCCAACATCAATTAAGATTCCTACTACAGCTCCTAAACCAGGTCCAAACAATGCGCCGGCAATGGCAATTGGCAAGGCAATAAAACGAATCTCAATTAACTCAGTAATAGGGATCTTAAAGAACCCCAATAGAATTCCAATGGCAACAAGCATTGCAGTCATGGTTAAAGTTCGAACATCTTTTAATTTTGACATAAAAAACCTCCTTTGCAGTCTGTCCTATTACTACATAAGAAGGAATGAACCAAGATATGTAGCAGCGGGATGCGAATACAATATCGCAAGTTTTACCTCTTCGTCTTCTTGTCAACTCCCTGTACAAGAAGCACTTTACGCATTGCATTCTACTCTGCTCTATGTTCTGAACACACTCTACCATAGTCCTATCATTCTGTAAACGCAGGTTTTTTTCTAGTTCAACCAAACATTCCACTTCAATGTCCAATGCTGCCAGATTGCTTTTCTTTAAAAGAATCTCAATTATACTAAAAGTAACAAAAGGAAGGTACAGACCAATGTACAATTAATCAATCATCCATGAAATATAAATCCATGGATAAAGAAAGGAGAGATCAAATAGATGGGAGTAATCATGAATAGATTTATTTCATAAAGGTCCTAACACTTGTGTAAAGAAACAAATGTTAGGACCTTTTATTTTTTGGGTTGACACTTTTTTATGATTCCACTATGATTGTTTCGAAAAAAGAAATACGGTAGGTGAGGTTACCGCAGGGATTTGGAATTCCTAAGATTGCTGCCGCAAAGTTGTGGAGACACAACTCGTTGGTCAACAGATGAAGTCGTGAAGGCTTTATTTAATGCAATTCATATGCCCTGCGATACTAAAGCTTGAACGGTGGTATAAGAAATTTTATTACGTCATTGTTCAAGGAGCAATGGCGTTTTTCTTTTAAAGGAGGTGAGAACGTATGTCAAATGACCTAGATTATCATTCGTGCAAAAAGAAAGTAGAGGAAAGATATCATGAAAAAAGAAAACTTCATTCAACTCCTTTCATCCAAGGAGTACAAAAAGGCACAAAGCGTTCTTACCCAGAACAACGCTATTGACAATGCCAAATTACTAGAAAGTCTAGACCCAAAAGACTGTGCTTTCGCATTCCGTTTAATTCCTAAAGATGAAGCATCCAAAGTATTCTCCTGCATGAGCTCATCTATGCAAGCGCATCTTGTAGACTTATTTACCCAATCCGAATTAAAAGAAGTCATCGATTCTTTATATATGGATGACACAGTCGACTTATTAGAAGATTTACCAGCCAACTTAGTAAAACGAATTTTAGCAAGTGTGGATCCCCAAAAGCGCAATATCATTAATAAACTCTGTAAATATCCCGAAGACAGTGCTGGATCCATCATGACCATTGAATATGTTTCCCTAAGAAAAGAGATGACCGTACAAGAAGCATTAGATCATATCAAAGCTACAGGGATTCATAAGGAAACAATTTATACTTGTTATGTATTAGAGAATAAGAAATTACTCGGTATTGTATCCGCAAAAAGCTTAATTACCAGCAATCGTGACACCAAAATTGAAAAGTTAATGAACAAGAATATCATCTCGGTACAAACGCATACCGATCAAGAAGAAGTTGCTAAACTATTCCGAAAATACGACTTGATTGCGATGCCGGTATTAGATAGTGAAAACTGTTTTGTGGGAATTGTAACTTTCGATGATGTCATGGATGTCATGATTGATGAAACCAACGAAGATATTTCCAAAATGGCTGCCATTGAACCAAATGAAAAAGGCTATTTTGAAACAACCGTATGGCAACATGCCAAACATCGTATTATGTGGTTATTGATTTTGATGTTCTCCGCAACCATTACCGGAAGCATCATTACCCGTTATGAAAATGCCTTCCAAGCCGTACCACTTTTGGTCTCCTTTATTCCTATGTTAATGGATACCGGTGGAAACTGTGGTTCACAGAGTTCGACCTTGATTATTCGTGGTCTAGCTTTAGGTGACATTAAATTTAAAGATTTATTCCGGGTTATTTTTAAAGAATTCCGTATCTCTTTAATTGTTGGTGCCATCCTTGCGGTCGCAAATGGTTTACGTATTTTTATTCAATATCAAAATCCACAAATTGCGATTGTGGTTGCTTTATCTTTAGCCGTAGTTGTCATCCTATCAAAATTCATTGGATGTGTTCTACCTCTATTTGCCAATAAAGTAGGACTCGATCCAGCCATCATGGCAAGTCCATTGATTACAACCATCGTAGATACTTGTTCTATTTTGATTTACTTCAATATTGCCGTACATATTTTTAATATCTACTTATAAAAAAAATGGAGGAATCCCAAAGGGTTCCTCCAATTCTTTTACGTATTACTTACTTAATTTACTAGCAGCTGCTTCATCAACAATCACAATCACATTTGGATGATTTTGAAGAGCTGAAGCTGGACATTCTTCGGTAACACTACCTTCAATCATACCTTTTACTGCATCTGCTTTTTCAACACCGCTGGCAAGTACCAAAACTTCTTTTGATTTCATGATATCTGCAATACCCATAGAAAGAGCTTGTTTTGGAACAAGGTTTGGATCGTTATCGAAGAAACGGCAGTTTGCTTCAATTGTACTTTCGGTTAAATCTACAACATGCGTTCCCATATCGAAAGATGTACCTGGTTCATTGAATCCAATGTGACCATTACGACCAATTCCTAAAATTTGAAGATCGATGTTCGCATTTTGTAGTTGGGCTTCATAAGCATCAGCATCGGCTTGTGTTGTACCACAAGGTAAATGTGTATTTTCGTCTTTAATGTCAACTAAATCAAATAAGTTTTTGTGCATGAATGAATAATAAGATTCTGGATGGTTACGATCAATTCCTACATATTCATCCAAGTTATAAGAAACAATATCTTTATAATCTGTATTACCAGCTTTATAATCAGCTACCATTTCTTTGTACAAACCAACTGGTGTACTTCCTGTAGCTAAACCTAAAACGGCATTTTTCTTGCTTGTGATACATTCTTTCATGTATTCATAAGCTTTTTTCGACATTGCATCATAATCTTTACATACTATTACTTTCATCTGAATTACCTCCTGTAATCGCATACCACTTCTGTTCTTTTTATAGCACATAACTATACCACTTACAAGATATTTTTAAATTATTTTCTATTATGGCTATACCAATTTGTATATTTTGCCACATTGGTATAGAAAAAGAGCCTTTCAGCTCTTGTGTTCTTTCATTCCTTTTGTCATATAGCGAAACGATGTATGTTTCGGATTGTAATACGAAATGGTGTACTCAACCAAATCTTGATTTTCGGCATAGCCTTTATCATCAAAGATAAAAACATTTTCCCTTGGTAGATCCATCCATTCTTGTACTTGTTTTGGCAAAAGTCCAATATGCATCATGGAAACCATATTTTTAGGTCGATAGCCTTTATCCTCCATATACGCATATAAAGAAAACTGTTCAAAATTAAAACGATCCATATCTTCAAATTTTGAATACGGCAAGTAAGCCTTTTGCAGAACATAGGATTCATCATTAACTTCTGATAAGCGAATCAATTCATAGACTTCTTGTTCTTCCGGAAAAGAATCCAACAACCATTGTGGAACTGCCATTTTCTGCAAAGAAATAGTATGCCTTGAAACTTCCATTCCATTCTGACGAAGCTGGGCACTTAGTGATAAAATTTCCGCATTGCCTAACTCAAATTCATCCACCATTTTGGTGTGTTTGCGCACATAGTATCCACTACCACGTTTCGAAATTATGACCTTTTTTTCTTCCAGGTGTTTGAGCGCATTTCGAACTGTCATGCGGTTCATATGAGCAGCCTCAGCAAGTTCTCTTTCACTTGGCAATCGAGAGCCAACTGGCAATTTTCCGTCAATAATGTCTTTTTGAAGCAAATCCATCAATTGTTCATACTTTTTCTTAGCCATTGACGCTCACACTCCTAAACCGATAAAACGAAGGAATACTCGACATTTCAAAGTATTCAAAAGGTACAGATTCTCCTTTCATATAAGAAGTTCCTTTTTCAAATAAGATTTGTTTCGTATTTAAATGTTCTTTTTCTGACTGATTTGCGTTAACAATCAACAACTCTTCTTTGGTTTCAATAATTTGAATACCAAATTTTTCTTTTAATAGTGCATAAAAAGAAATATCCGTAAAGTCAACCTTTTCCAAACCCTTTACTTTTTCGTATTGAATCCAGGTCTTTTCAATAGAAACCGGATATCCTTCGACAATTCGTAAACGACTTAATAGAAAAAGCTCTGTATTCAATGGTACGTTTAATTCCTGACTCAGATAATGATTGGAAGGTACCCGTTTTACTTCTAATACCCGATTGGAAAACGTATAACCCTTCTTGCGCATCTGTGCCGTTGCCGGTTCAAAGGAATCAATATCTCTTAATATAAAAAGCTCTTCTCGTTTCATAACTCACCTTAATTGGTCTTCATTATAGCATATTGGTATAGTTTTAACTCAACCAATTCCAATCACAAAGCTTTTTTTGGACAATTTTTCACACATTCCATGCATAAAATGCATTCCGTGCCATTGATTCTTTTTCTGGAATTATCGGTTACATCCACATTCATTGGACAAATTCTTTTGCACTTACCACAGGAAATGCATTTTGTTTTATCACATTTTACACGAATCAAAGAAAAGTAACTCATCGGTTTTAAGAATACTGTAACCGGACAAACATATTTACAAAAAGCCCGATTATCTTTAAATACAAAAGCCAAGATGATCCCAATCGCATAATATAGAAGATTCCCCACAATAAAAGCCCAGAACATAATCTTCTCTAAATTTCCTACATGACAAAGAAATAAAGCTGCTACAAACACAAAAGATAAGGCAAAGGTTATATAGCGTACCCAACCATAGTTCTTTCTAGGTTCTTGCGGTATTTTATATGGCAAGAAATCTAAAATCATCGCGGTCCAACACGCATAGCCACACCAACCGCGGCCAAAGATCAATGGGCCAAATATTTTAGCTACCGCATAATGAATCGTAGCGGCTTCAAAGACGCCAGTAAAAAGATAATACCAGAATCCTTCAATCTGCATATTCTCCTGGCAGATCAAGCCAAGATATACAAGCATATACATGCCCACTAACAATTGCACAACTCTTCTGGCATATCTATATTCTTTACCAAATAAATACATCCCTAGTGCTAAAGAAAGCCCAATATAAGTAAAATTAAATAAGTAAAAAATATTATCTTTACTCAACCATAATACAATCGCAATGATTTCAAAAATAGCTGCCATCATAATTGGAATCAAAACCTTTTTACTCTGTTTCATCGTATGGTCTCCCTTCTTCTCTATTATCTAACAATGCGAATCTGCATCACGACACTTCATATACAAAAGTGGATATGGACCACCCTGCTCATCCAAATCGCTCCGCTTATACGTTTCAAAACCCATGTACTCATAAAAACCAACAGCCTGCCGGTTCTGTTCATTGACCGTTACCTCACGGATTCCATAGGTTTGGAAACCATATTGAAGTAACTGCTTGCCAATGCCTTTCCCTCTTTCCTGTGGTGCTACAAACAACATCTCCAATCGCTTGTTTTGAATTCCCATAAATGCGACTAAATTTTCAGCTTCAGCTGCGATCAAATGCTCTACGTTTTCCAGGGCATAAGGTACATACTTTTTGATTCTTTTCACCTCAGCATCAGAAAGAAACAGATGTGTTGCGCGAACAGAATCTTCCCACACACTTGACATCCTCCCACGGCTAAAGCCATGGGATTCCTTAGATTCCTGGCAGGATCACCCTGTCATATAGACAGGGATATAGCTGCCGGTATTCAGGATTTACGTCCAGTGATTTCATACGAAGTGTATTACTTTCTTAGGGACGAGGGAGTGATGCCGGACCCCTTTTTTATTTAAAAATCAGCCTTTATGCGGCTGGTTTTTGCTGTTAAAAACCAAAACACTGCTTCATTGATATTTTTGACTCTTTCATATAGTTAATTGTTTTATTATGGACTACTACAAAGCTTTCAAATTCATATATGCATTTATCCCTGTCGGGATGTTCAAAGGCACTGTCTGTATTCTTTATAAGGAATGCTGAATACAGGTCTCGCTGTACACTATCATTTCCTATAAGCTTAAATCTCTGTGAGAGAGGGACTTTTACACATTCATCTGTCACATGGTTGTACTGGCTGGCCTTAAATGTCTGGGTATTGACTTCTGCATAAGTACCACCGGAACTTTCGGCCTTGCGTTTTAATTCACTTAAAAACCGTGACGGCGACCTGCGGTTCATGGACCTTCCGAAACGCTTTTTGCGCTTGAATTTATTGACAGTTTTCACAGTGCCGTCTTTCTGGACAACATCTGTCGGCTTGTCCTGACGCTCTGTTTTGGATGAGCGCTTTGCCAGTGCCGCGTAGTCCATCTTTTCAACTATGAATGAGTCAGCATTTTCAAGCAGCCTGTTACATAAATTCCTGTGCGAATGCAGTATATAGGCACTTTTCTTTCTGTAGAGTGTTTTACGCTTCCTGCGGGCTGCCTCATAGTTGTTTGAAAACACCCATGGTTTACAGTCCCTACGCTTTTTAACAGTTCCATCAGAATTGAAATTGTCAGGGTTGCTGATACGCTTTGATGCGTCCATATGCTGTTCAAGCTTGTGTATCTGTTTTTCATAAACATCCGCATCAGGCGCCAGCTCTTCAAGGATACAAGTTGTGTCTGATACCGCAGCCATTGTTGAGACTCCGGGGTCTATGCCCATAACGCCTGTTTTCACTTTATGTTCCCGGCAAGGTGCATCCCCGTCAAGCGTAACTACAAGATAATGTCTCCAGCCGTTTGAAAACATCATTCTTTTTATGGTGCAGTAGGATATCTTATGATCAAGCGATTCAAGGACATAATCCCTATCCGACGCTTTCTTCGGGAGATAACATTTAAGCTCAAGTCCAAGCCAAGAGACGGTCATTGTATCAGTGTCAAGCCTTGCACCGTTTAAGTTTGACTTTCCACCAATGGTATCAAAGTCCATGAACTTCTTGAAATGAATGTCTTTTCCCTTACTGAATAAGCATTTTTCAACACCGGTCCATACATTTGCAGCCTCTGCCTGCACCTGCTGTGATGAAATGAGCTTACTGTACCGTTTCCCACAGACTTTTATGTATGACTGGAGTGCCCATTTTGAAAGGCCGATTTTCTGACGACGGGCTGACATCTGTTTTGATAGTTCAAGTTTGCGTGTATGGTCTGCCTTGGACATGTCCTTCTGTTTTGAAAGTGCACAATACTCACTGCGCCATGACTGGTATTCTTTGTCATGATCAAGCTGCATAAGCAGTTTCTTTGCATGTTTCACACATACGTTATGAATATGTGACACCGCATGAAAACGTTTATCAATAACAGATTTTTCGTATTCAGTTGGTCTTAAGATTAACTGTACTGTATGCATCTAATACCTCGTTTTTTGTGTGTCTACATACCATTTAATTGTCTCAAAACTGATATTTCCTGCGGTGCTTACAAAATAAGAACGTGTCCAAAGGGATTTCATCTGTGATAACTCTTTAAACTGCGTTCTTAATACAGATGATGTGCCACCCTTAATCAAACGCATAATTTCAGGAATTGACATTTGTGGAAGAACACTTACAAAAATGTGTACATGATCTACATGGCACTCCATTGCCAGAATATCAATATTGCTGTTTTGACAAATAGATATAGCTTCTTTTTTAAAAACGTCTTCCACTCCGGGAATAAGAAATATTTTTCTTCTATACCGCGGGCAGAATACAAAATGATAATTGATTAATGATACTGTTGTTTTTGTGTGTTTATATATATCTTTCATAAGCATATTATAGCATATTTTGTGTATAATATTAATAATGCTATACACAAAAATCACAAAATTGCATTCTTTCATCCCACGGCTGAAGCGGTGGGATGAAAGAATGCTATATTTTTGTAAATCTTTTCTTATTTGTACTATCACGAAGAGTCTTCGTTTTTGGATTATAAAAACGTATCAATATTTCCAAACTATTACAATGCATCACGCAATTACGAACTGCTATTAAAGCAAAGAACTTTGATATAAAATCTGGGGTTTTATCCACTCCAAAGTCAATTTCAGCTTTTTTACAATCATTAAAAATTTTATCTTGTTCTTTGTATTCTAAGCCACAATATACCGTCAAAGTTTGGCCTAAAGACATTCTATCAAAGAAGCAATACACATCATGATAGTTATTGATATTGTCTTTTATTTCATCAATATGTTTGTTCATATGATGAATACGCTCATCACTATAATGATTATTATTAGGTATTCTTATCCTGACTACATCTAAAAAGCCAATAACATCATCTTTTGATTCTAGTGTATACATAGTTAGTATCCTATAGGAAAAAATTGATTTGAATATGGTTTCAAACGAGATGATATTTTTTGAAATAGTCGGATATTTTTCTCTTTCACTTTTATACAGTTCATAATATTCACTAAATTCAACATCATTTTCATATACATGATTTCCATTTTCTTTGATAACCTCATTTTTATTTGAAAGTTTTGCAAAGTGATGTTTGAACGGCGTAATGACATTAATATAGTTATATCTAAACAATATATCTTTAGCTTGCTTTTCAGTGATAATATTAAAACAAACCTTTTTATTCTCTTTTAAATATTTAATTTGTTCATCTAAAGTTTTAGCTGGTTTATATGCAGCCATTTTACTTACCTCCTATCTAAATTCAAAAATCTAAAACTGCCCATAAACGCAGCATAATTTTACGCAAAGTAAAAGGTCCTTGCTCCAACATCTTCTTCCTGCAAGGACCTGTTATGAGATGAATCTATTCATGATTACTCCCTTCTATCTCATCTTTATTTTAAATACCCTTTTCTTTTCCCTTATTTATTGCGGTATGTTTCAATAAATAAGCCATTTACTTGTACATCGGTTTCAACCTTCTTCCTAAGTATCTTTCCTTTTTGTACTTTCATTATAACGGACAAATCTAAGAATCCCAGTCATTTGGCCTACTTGGTTAAGAATATGGAAAACTTTGTATTTCAAAAAAAATCACACCCAAATGGTGTGAAATTCTTTATCGATTTTGAATCTGGAAGACCCAAAAACCCTTCTCTTTTCCCATGCGTTTCACCGCATAGTTTTGTTCCAAATACTTTTGGGCACTAGCTGCGCCATGTTGTTTACGAATCACAATCCATAAAGAACCCGAACAATGTGCCATACATTCATCAAATAAACGGTAAATCACAGCTTTACCGGTACGAATCGGTGGATTTAATAAGATGCAATCAAACATACCTTCTTTGATCCCATCCTGACAAAGAAAGGTAGCTTCTTTTTGGATATTTCGCATATTTACTTTGGCACATTCTATCGCTTTTTGATTCACATCAACCATCGTTAGAGCACAATCCCATTCAATGGCTAAAACTACACCAACCGGACCAATGCCACAGCCCATGTCTAAAACCTTTTGACATGGCTTTTCATTCTTTAAAACAGTTTCTAATAGAATACGCGTTCCAGTATCCAGTTTATCTTTTGAGAATACCCCGGCATTACTTTGCATCGTATAATCTTTGTCATTTAAAGAAAAAGTAAACGTTTCTGCCTTCTGATCCAACCTTGGATCCCATTCAAAATATTGTGTCATACAAGAATTATACACAAGAATCCCACATATAGAACCACTTTTTCCAGTTTGCTGGGATTTTGCCTAGGCTTAGCTATAATGAAAATAGAAAAAGGCATAAGAAATATCTAAAAGAAAGGAAAGGTACAGACCAATGGGAACTTAAGCTTTTAGCCAAAAATAAGAAAGAAAAGAAAGGAGTAATCATGAATAGACTTATCATATAAAGGCTTCTACTTCATTCAATGCGAATCAAGTAGAAGCCATTTTTATGTCCTCTAAAAAAAGAAGTTGTATTGCTACAACTTCTCTACTTCAAATACTGTGGCACCTAAACTAGGCACATCACACTGAATCATAAATGGTTTTCCATTTCGGGAAAGACGAACCGCCTGACACTTCTGGGCTGTATCCGATGGAAGATTTCCATTATATTTCGCCCATTGGGTATTCAAGACTTCTTTATATTCCCCACTTATGCCAACCCCAAATTGTTGTTTGGCATATGGATTCGTTGAGAAATTCAAGATAATCAAATAATCCTTTTTCGTTCCTTTCCGTAAATACGAGAACATATTGTGTTGGGTATCATCCGCATTGACCCATTCAAAAGAACAAGGATTGTAATCATCTTTCCAGAATGCATCATTTTCGACATACAATTTGCCTAAATCCTGGAACATATGATTAAACGCATCATGCATTGGATACTCTAATAAGAACCAGTCACAACTCTTGGTTTCATCCCATTCTCTCAATTGACCAATTTCATTACCCATAAAGTTTAGCTTCTTACCAGGATGGGTAAACATATAGGTATATACAGCTCTTGCCTGGGAGAACTTATCTTCATAACTTCCCCACATCTTATCCACAATCGTGGCCTTACCGTGAACCACTTCATCATGAGAGAAGACATTGATAAATTTTTCGGAATAGAAATACGCCATAGAGAACGTTACATCATAGTGATGCCATTGGCGGTAAATTGGATCTTTCTTGCAGTAATCCAAGGTATCATTCATCCAGCCAAGATCCCACTTATAATCAAAACCTAAACCATTATCTAAGGTTGATTTTGTGACATTTGGGAAATCCGTAGAATCTTCGGCAATCAACATGATCTTACCATCATGGGCTTTATTCAATTCAAAGTTCATGCGCTTCATAAAATCGCAAGCCCCTTCATTGACACCATTATTCTTATTTCCTTGCCAGAAAATCGCATTCGAAATCGCATCCATTCGCAAACCATCAAAATGATAGACATCGATCCAGAAATTCGCTGCACTCATTAAGAAAGAACGAACTTCTTCTTTCCATAAATTGAAATTATACGTTCCCCATTCTGAATGGGCATCTTCATCTTTGGTGTATTCATACAAAGGCGTACCATCAAATTTTGCCAAGGCATAATTATCTTTGACAAAGTGCACTGGCACAAAGTCCATAATAATACCAATTCCCGCTTTATGCAGGGCATTGACAAAATGCATCAATTCTTGATTCGTTCCATAACGCGATGTGCTAGAAAAATAGCCTGTACATTGATAGCCCCAAGAGCCATCAAACGGATATTCACAAAGTGGCATCATCTCTACATGCGTAAAGTGATGCTTCTTACAATGCGCAATTAAATCCTTTTCAATATCTTTGTACTTCACAAACTCTTGTGGATCATCGGTTTCCTTCTTCCAAGAACCCGCATGCATTTCATAAATATTCACAGGTGAATCAAAGCCTTTATTCCGTTGGGCCATCCACTTATCATCGGTCCACTTATTATAAGTTAAATCCACAACAATACTTGCCGTGTTTGGACGCAATTCACTATAGAAGGCATAAGGATCCATCTTATCAACAATTTCATCCGTTGCCTGATGAATACGATACTTATATGAATCTCCTAACTTGGCATTCTTTACATGAGCTTCCCAAATTCCATGTTTATCTTTTTTCATCGGATTGGCTTCTCCATCCCAATCGTTAAATGTACCAACTAAGGCAATGGATTTCGCATGCGGTGCATATACTCTAAAATCCACCCCATTCTTACTTACATGTGCCCCAAAATATCGATAGGATGTGATGTCGCTTCCTTCAAAAAAAGCCTTTACTTTATTATCCAACATAATCCAAATACTCCTTATTTCTATGTCCATTATAAACTACTGGTTCACTTTTTTAAATAATGAAAGCCCTTATATTTCGTAACATGAACAGTAAAATTCCCGTCATAGAATATGATTCTAATCAGAAAAAGTGTAGAATTCTACAAAAAAAGGTCTAAAACCGATGCTCTATATGAATATATGCAATATGGAGGAATGCCTCTTCCATGCTATCGGATGAAGATGCAAAGAAACAATATTTGAAAGGATTATTTGAAACAACCTATTTTAAAGATGCTTTTATTCTACAAGAAGCGACACGTTATGATATTCGCAGCAAAAAAGAAATCGGCGCTTTAAGAAAATATTATTTTGTAGATACCGGTTTAAGAAATTCACAACTCAATTTTGCGTATCCAGATGAAAGACAGTTATTAGAGAATATTGTCTATAACGAACTCATATACAATGGATACACGGTAAACGTTAGAACCTTTGATACAATCGAAAAGAACAAAACTGGAAAATCCATTCGAAAAACCAATGAAATTGACTTCTTTGCCCAAAAAAATGAACGAAAATTCTACATACAAATATCAACCGATGTTTCAAACTCGGAAACAAAAGACAGAGAAATTCGACCATCTATCAAATTAAACGATCAAATCCAAAAAATATTAGTCGTTAATAAGCCCTACAAAGCCATGGTAGATAACCAAAGGTATATCATCATTGGCGCTAGTGAATTCCTGCTAAATTACATAAAGTAAAAAAACAGAACACCGAAAGTCTATGCACTTTCCATGTTCTGTTTTTTAAATTCCGCTAAGATTTTCTGCAGATCCTCTAAAGTCTGAATAGAACTACACGCATTCTTAAAAGCATGACTGTTCGCTAAGCCTTTAAAATACCAGCTAGCCAGTCCCCGCATCTCACGAATCGCTACAGTTTCCCCTTTATATTCCGCTAATAAAGTCGCATGCCGAGAACACATTTCCATACGCTCTTCGATGCTGTGTTTACCAACATGACCTTGAACACAGTCCGCTATCAAGAAAGGATTTCCGACAATACCACGTCCTAACATAACACCATCACAACCCGTTTGTTCCTGTATCGCAAAATAATCTTCAACACTGCGCACATCGCCATTGCCAACGACTGGAATCGAAACCGCTTCTTTGACCTTTTTAATATAAGACCAATCGGCTTTACCTTCATACATCTGCGTGCGTGTACGCCCATGTACCGCAATTGCCTGCACCCCAACTTCTTCCATCGCTTGTGCCATTTCCACACAATTGATATGTTGGGCATCAAAACCCAAACGCATCTTAACCGTTACTGGTTTATTTACCGCCCGTACTAAATGGGCAATCAAATCTTTGGCATACGCCACATCTTTCATCAAATAGGAACCCGCTTTCGCTTTAATCACCTTATTAACCGGACATCCCATATTAAAATCAATGATGTCACAATCCGTTTGCGTATCCAAATACTTTCCTGCATACACCACCGATTCGATATCATGTCCAAAGATCTGAAAACTCAAAGGATGTTCATCCGCACGGGAAATACACATTGCTTCGGTTTTCTTCGAACCATAGAACAAAGCTTTATCACTGACCATTTCATTGCAGACAAGACCAGCACCCAGCTCTTTAGAAATCTGGCGAAAAGCAATATTGGAAATCCCTGCCATTGGTGCAATCACTACATTATTCGGACATTCAACATTTCCAATTTTAAGCTTGGAAGTCATGTTTATGCTCCAAAATAGCCTTTAATTCTGCTTCGCTAAATTGATAATGTTCGTTACAGAAATTACATGTCACTTCAGCTCCATGATCTTCTTCAATCATCGCCTTTAGGTCAGCATCCGCAATTGTTGCCAAAGCTCGTTCCATTCTTTCCTTTGAACAAGGACAAGAGAAAGATACCGGTTCGGTACTTAGAATATGGACTCCTTCAAACATATCACGCGCCAATTCTTCTAAATTGGTATCATCGTATTCTTGAATCAAAGTCGACATAGGTTTTAAACCTTCTAAGACATGTTCACAAATCGAAATATCTGTATCCGTTGCATCCGGTAACATTTGGATAATCATTGCCCCACTGGCAAGAATATTCTGATCTGGACCAACCAGTACCCCTACAGAGACTGCGGTTGGGGTCTGTTCACTCAAAGTAAAGTAATAGGCAAAATCATCCCCGATTTCTCCGGACTGTAAATCAACGGTTCCTGTCCAGTTTTCCGCCATATGTAAATCTTTGGTTACCGTTAAAGTTCCTTCTTTTCCAACGACATCCGCCACATCTAAATGTCCATCTTCACGCGTTTTTGTTGGTACATGGGGATTGGATACAAAGCCACGCACCGAACCATCCGCATAGGCATCCACCATAATGGTTCCTAAAGGACCACCACCATTAATGGTAATCGTCAACATTTCCTGTTTACTTTTTAACATCGAACCCATCATCGTACCAACCGATAAAGTTCTACCTAATGCCGCAGCCGCACATGGATAACAATCAAATCGGTCTCTGGCTTCTTGGACTAAATCCGTTGTGCGTACCAAATATAAACGTACCCTTCCTTCACATACAAGGGCTTTTGTTAATTGATCTTTCATTTTCATCACCTCTATTTTTATGGAGAAAAAGTCCCATCAATACATGGGACTTCTTATTTAGTCTTTTCGTTTCGTTAATTCTTTAAACGCATCATCCAAATCTTTTTGATCAATACCTTTCGCTTCTTGATCTGGTGTTGGCGGCAGAACAACTTCTTCTTTTGGTTTTTCCGCTTCTTCTACAACTTGATTTGGATCTTTTAATTGACCATAGTTCATCAAATTCATGATTTCTTCATTCGTCAATGTTTCATGTTCGTATAAGTTTTCCGCAATCAGATCCAACAAGTCCCGGTTTTCGGTTAAAATCCGACGACATTTTTGTTCACATTGATTAACGATTTTACGAACTTCTTTATCAATTTCGCCAGCAACCCCTTCGGAATAACTTCCACCCTGGGTATAATCACGGCCTAAGAATACATTGCCTTGCGGATCGGCATATTGGATAGGTCCTAAACTAGACATACCATACACCCGAACCATATTCTTCGCTAACTTCGTTAACTGTTCAATATCATTGATGGCACCGGCACTCACTTCGCCAAAGACTAAGTCTTCGGCTGTACGGCCACCTAGTAAACCGGTAATCTGCGCCAACAATTCACTCTTGCGATGGAAATACTTCTCTTCTTTTGGTGTCATCAAGTTATAACCACCCGCTTCACCACGTGGAATAATCGTAACTTTTTGCACTTTTTCAGCATCTTCCAACTTCAAACCAATTACGGCATGACCCGCTTCATGGTAAGAAACCAGACGCTTATCCATCTCATTGTATTTCTTGGATTTTTTCGCTGGACCCATCATGACACGGTCGATGGCTTCATCCAGGTCTTCCATTGTTACTTTTGCTTCTTTATTACGAACCGCTAAGATAGCTCCTTCATTTAAGACATTGGCCAAATCCGCACCTGAGAAACCAGGCGTTCTTTGAGCCAAGTTATGCAAAGAAACATCACTGGCTAACTTCTTATTGCGCGCATGCACTTTTAAGATTTCTTCACGACCCTTAATGTCTGGTAAAGTAACCGTAATACGACGATCGAAACGACCACTACGCAATAAAGCAGGGTCTAAGACATCCGGACGGTTGGTTGCGGCAATGACAACAATACCACCATTGTCATTCATACCATCCATTTCAACCAACATCTGGTTTAAGGTTTGTTCACGTTCATCGTTTCCGCCGCCCATTCCGGCACCACGTTGACGACCAACGGCATCGATTTCATCAATAAAGATAATACAAGGTGCAGCTTTTTGCGCATCTTTAAACATATCACGGACACGGCTAGCACCAGTACCGACAAACATTTCTACGAAATCGGAACCCGAAATCGAGAAGAATGGTACATTTGCCTCTCCCGCTACCGCTTTAGCCAGTAAGGTTTTACCTGTTCCAGGAGGACCAACCATTAAGACACCCTTCGGAATATGGGCACCCATATCGGTAAACTTTTTCGGTGAACGCAAGTAGTCAATAATTTCCGCTACTTCTTCTTTTTCTTCGTCACAGCCCGCAATATCCTTAAAGCGAACTTTTACATCTTTTTCAATACGGGCACGGTTCTTGGCAAATTCGAAAGCCTTGTTGGTCGAACCGCCACCACCCATACGGGAAAACATGTAATAGAAGAAAACCGCTACAATTAAAAACGGTAAAATTTGGGCAAGCAAGTTCATCCAAATTGCCCCAGAGTTTGGATCACTTACCGTGATCTTGCCTTGGTCTTTGGATAATGTCTTTTTTAACCAATCAATATTTTCATCAGTATTTGGTACGATGACACTATAGCTTACACTCGAATCGTGTTTTTTATCGGTATAGGTTCCATGTACTTTGATGACCGTATCATCAATATCCATCGTCGAATCTTGAAATTTTGCCGTCTTGGCAACTTTTTCAAAACGCGTGTAATCCATTTGGACCGTATTTCCTTGTGCACTATACGCAATCAAAGAAAGAATAATACTAATGACGAAAATCGTTGGCAAAAGATTTAGCCAATTTCTTTTCATTCTTTAATCCTGGTATATTGTAATTGACCCATCTAACTGGTCGTCTACAATATACTTCTCCTTTCTTTCAACCTGTTTGTAACCGTGGTTGAAGACGGTTTTGTTAATTTGTAAAATTGAATATGTGAATGTGG
>OIWK01001634.1_pt1 | contig 20138 bp, 17 predicted proteins | sample 1587401 | NCBI WGS metagenome assembly OIWK01 (sample SAMEA3888911, study PRJEB22519) | human gut metagenome | biome: human gut; feature: human-associated habitat; material: faeces | place: Denmark | collected 2009
CTGTCTGATATTTCTCTGCCAGTTCATTCAGCCGCTTTTGCTCCTTTGGTGATAATTCTCTGGAAAATGTATCTGCATCCGCTTTGGCAGCATCCGTCCATAAAGCTTCCTGCTCCTTTTCAGAGGTCTGCTCCGCACGCTGTTTTGCATAATTCATTCCAGCACGCACGCCACCAGCACCACAAACTCCAACGCATAATACAACGCAAGCTGCTGCAATCAGTTTCTTTTTTCTCTGTTTTTTCTTATTCATATGCATTTCCCCTTCACAACATTTTTTGATTTGCTCCTGTACCATTGCCTGGTAATCTTCCGGTAAAATCACCGGATGCTCCTTTACATGCTCCCGAATCTTTCGATCCATTTTCTCATCAGATAACATGTCCACGCTCCTTTCCGTCCTCTATCCATTTTGCCAGTTGTTTTCTCCCGGATGAGAGCCTTGTTTTTGTCGTTCCTTCCGGAATATCTAACAGTGTACTGATCTCCCTTACCGAAAATCCCTCATAATAATAGAGAACCATGACAACGCGCACATTTTCCGGCAGTTCCAGAATTACTGACCATAAATGGTCTTCCGCTGTTTCTGGTTCCTGCTCGTATTGTTCCGGATCAGCGAAAAGAACAACTTTCTGTCGTTTCGTGATTGCCGAACGGGATACATTGATCAGAATCTTCATCAGCCAGGATCTTGCACTTGTACGTTTTTTGAGACTTGTCCTGTTTTCAAATGCACGCACGATACATTCACTCACTGCATCCTGAGCATCTGCCTGATTTTTCAGTATGGAACAAGCTATAAAAAATTAAAAACATTAATCCCTGTCAAGGGAAAATATGAGAAACAATTCTTAAATAATATATTTGAAAATTTGGAAGGCATTTGTAGCGAGCAACCAGATATCAGTTATGATGAACTGTGTAACCGAATAGGTACACCGACTGATCTTATTATAGAGTATTATGAAAATGCAGATGCAGAATATGTGATTCAAAAATTACATATTTCTTCCATCATTCGTAATATAGTTATTACAATTCTTCTCATTGCTGTAGTTGTTGCTTCTATAGAACTATATTCATTTCATAAACTGTATACACAAGCAGAGAAATCTATTGATGGTTACACCATTGAAACAACTCCTGCTGAAATACCTTAATTACTTCAAAAATGGGGGATATTACTTATGAAAAAAATATGAAACAATTTCTTTGTATTCTTACTATATGCTTATTATTGGCTGTTACATGTATACCGGCATTTGCTCAAGATTCAATGCAACATATACAATATTATGACGATGGAAGTTACACAATAGAAACACTTACTATTGATAATCCATCTATTAGTTTGTATTCTTCAACAAAAAAAGGAACAAGATCAAAAATCTATTACTCATCTGATAATATTAAACAATGGTCTGTTACCGTAACAGGAACTTTCTCCTATGGAAATGGATCCTCGACTTGCACAGCAGCAACCGCTACCGCAATTCAGTATTTAAGAGGACATGAAGTACAGAGAAAAACATTATCCACAATTGTATCTTGTAGTTCCACCGGAACCTTGTATTAATCAACACAATTACAGCTTTTTATACTTTAAAAACTACAAATGACATATAGTTCTATTTTTGAGAAGAATAGCAAAGAGGTTCGCCAAAATGAGCCTCTTTGTTTTTTCTTCTATCGCACTTCTTCTCTATATTAATCCATTTTTCTCCCAAATTTTTCCGTCTTTCTGTATTGTACCATTTTGCCACTTTTTTCTTCCGTATTATCCATTGTACTTCATTTTATTTGCAGTATACTTAGGGCACAATCGAACGGAGACAGACTTATGGGGTTATCTAAGCACACACCCGCCTGCCTTCCAGTATTTTTACACAGGAGGTACAAACACATGAAAAAACCGATCTTAGTTGTTATGGCAGCCGGAATGGGCAGCCGCTATGGGGGATTAAAACAGATAGATCCTGTTGGCAGCCATGGGGAAGTCATTATGGATTATTCACTATATGATGCCCGTCGTGCCGGGTTTGAACGCGTGATCTTCATCATCAAGCACTCCATCGAAAAAGAATTTCACGAAGCAATCGGAGCACGTATCGCAAACTATATGGATGTTTCCTATGCTTATCAGGATTTAGAGGACCTGCCGAAAGGATATACCGTACCAGAGGGACGTGAAAAACCATGGGGCACCTGCCATGCAATCCTTGCAGCCAGGGATCTTATTGATGCCCCGTTTGCAGTAATCAATGCAGATGATTACTATGGCACCACCTGTTTTCAGATCATCTACGATTACCTTTCCACACATTCAGATGATGATAAATACCGCTACTGCATGGTCGGCTATCAGTTAAAAAATACCGTTACGGAAAACGGCTCCGTTGCAAGAGGTGTCTGCACCACCGATGCTGATGCCAACCTGGTCAGTGTCGTGGAGCATACCCAGATTGAAACGTATGAAAACGGCATCCACTTTACGGAAGATAAAGGAGCTACCTGGCAGGAGATCGATGGGGACACCACCGTTTCCATGAACCTCTGGGGATTTAATGAAAGCTTTATCAAAGAAGCAAAGGATCGGTTCCCTGCCTTTTTGGATAATGCCATGGTAAACAATCCGATGAAAGGGGAATACTTCCTGCCATCTGTTGTCAGCCAGCTTCTTGCGGAAGGGAAGGCAACCGTAAAAGTATTAAAGAGCCCGGATAAATGGTACGGTGTCACCTATCGTGAGGATAAACCGGGAATCATAAAAGCACTTGCCGACAAAGCTACTGCCGGATTCTATCCGGTTCCATTATGGCAGTAACCACACATTCATTGCATTGAAAGGAATTTTTATCATGTTACAGATCGCACCGGAACTTTATGACGAAGTGCTCTCCGCCTATGACTTAGGCGAAGGAACCATCACCCATACACCTTATGGCGAGGGACACATCAATAACACCAACCTTGTGACAGTGACCGGGAAGGACACCTGCAGATATATCCTGCAACGAATCAACACTGATATCTTTACCGATCCGAGCGCACTGATGGAAAATATCTGTGGTGTTACATCTTATTTAAAGGAGATCATTGCGAAACGCGGCGGTGACACCACGCGCGAAACCATGACGGTTGTATATACCAGGAACGGGAAACCTTTTTATACGGATTCCACGCAAGGTGTCTGGCGGATCTATCCATTCATCGAACATACCATCTGCCTGCAGCAATGCAGAAATACAGAGGATTTCTATACTTCTGCCAGAGCCTTCGGACAGTTCCAGAAAAACCTGGCAGGATATGATGCTTCCACTTTACATGAAACGATCCCTGATTTCCATAATACACCAGACCGTCTGAGAAAATTTAAAGAAGCTCTGGCTGCAGATGTGATGCACCGCGCCGCAGATATTAAAGAAGAGATTAATTTTGTCCTGAACCATGAAGCGGACTGCTCTTATATGACGGATCTGCTCTCTGCTGGAAAGCTCCCACTTCGTGTTACGCACAATGACACCAAATTAAATAACATCCTCTTAGACGATCAGATCAACGATGCCGTCTGCATTATCGACCTGGATACGGTAATGCCGGGACTTGCCGCCAATGATTTTGGGGATTCCATCCGTTTTGGAGCAAACCACAGTGCTGAGGATGAACCGGATCTGTCCAAAGTAAATTTTTCCCTGGAGCTTTTTGAAGCATATACCAAAGGATTTTTGGAAGTTGCCGGGGATGCCCTTACCCCGTTGGAAATTGAAACACTGCCATGGGGCGCAAAACTGATGACACTGGAGTGTGGCATACGCTTTCTGACCGATTACCTGGAAGGTGACCACTACTTTGCCACACACCGTCCGGGACAGAACCTGGACCGCACCCGCACACAGTTCAAGCTCGTCCATGATATGGAGGAGCACTGGGATGAAATGAATGCCATTGTAAAAAAATATACAAAATAATGAAAAAAGAGACTTTTTCCATGGGACAGGAACTCCCTGCCGCATCCGGAAAAAGTCTCATTTTCGTTTCACTTTGTATCTTATCTTGCTTCCACGCTTTCATCTACCAGGCACCCTGATACCCTAGGGTGATGCTGCTGCTTTTTGCGCCCATCTGCATACATTCCAGGATACTCTTTTTTTGAAGACTTGTCCTCTCTATCACATGTAACATGTTCCGTCCAAAATCATTCCGCAGGTTTTGTCAGCCGCCCAACCCTTAATAGCTAAGCTGACAATACTATCTCCGGAGCGCCAGTGCCCCATTGACACTGTCGATCTGTTCTTGTTCCTCAAATTTCAACATATGCTTCCTCCATCCCTGACCAATTTCTGATCCTCTTACTGTTTTTCTACTGACAGAACGGTTCCAGAAAACGGATCGACTTCAGATACCGTACCGGTATAAGTAACCGTTACCTGGTCTCCTGCCGAAACCCCATCCAGTCCTTCCGGTGTTTCATCAAAATCAAATTCATAGGAAGCTCCATCCTGGTCTGTCACAATGAACATAAAGTCTTTTACTTCCTCTATGGTTCCCGTCAGTTGTTTTTGTGCCCCGCTTTCCTTCACTTCTGCCCCCTGTGTTGTCGTTGCGGCATCCTGATTTCCACAGCCGCCAACAAATGTGACTGCCAGGACTGCTGCCACCATAAACGCATAGCATGTTCTTTTCATGTTCAACTTTTTCCTCTCTGTCAAAATCTTATGTACAAAATATTTTTTAAGTTTCCATACCCATATTTCGTGGGTTGTCACGCATCACATGGACGTAGCAGTACACGAGCTGTGCCGTCATGCAGCACCAGATCAGGGGTTCACAGATGATCACGCCCCAGTAACCAAGCACCGGTATGATGCAGGCAGAAAACAGGATCTTTCCCACAAGTTCCATAAAACTGGAAGTCAATGGCTTTCTCTTTTCGCCCATGGCCTGTAAACCATTCCGCATATTATAAAGGATTCCAAGCACCGCATAAAACGGAGATGCCACCCGCAGATACAGGGCAGCATTCTCTAAGATCTCTGCCTGTTTGGAGCCAAATAATGCCACCAGATTCTTTGCAAACAAGGCAAGCACCACCGTTGCGATGATACCCCAACAGATACTCATCCGGCAGGCGATACGCATCCCCTTTTTGATGCGCTCTTTATTTCCTGCACCGGCATTCTGGGATATAAACGTTGCGATTGCCGCACCCATGGTTGTGTTTGGTAACATCATAAAGGAATTTAACTTCCTTGCCGTTGCCTGACATGCGATATAAACCGCACCGAGATGATTGATCGCGCGCTGCAGGATCACCGTCCCAGAGCAGACCACTGCATTCATAATCCCCATGGATACGCCCTGGGAAAGCAGTTCCCCGTACAGATGTTTCCCTGCCGCAAAGTGTCTCCGCTCCGGCACCAAGACTGCCGCATGGCGCAGGATATAAAAGATGCATAACAGGACGGATATCCCCTGTGCCACCACCGTCGCAATGGCAGCTCCCCGGATGCCCATGTCAAACTGTGTGATAAATAACAGGTCCAGGAGCACATTCCCAATAGAGGAAAAGATTAAAAATAACAACGGCATCAGACTGTTTCCGATCGCACGCAGCAATCCGGCACACAGGTTATAGGCAAACATGACACCGATGAAAATGGTCAGGACCGAAATGTAAGAATAGGATTCTGACAGGATCGACTCCGGTGTTTTTAAGAGCCGCATTAAGGGATAGAGTCCCACCAGGGAAAAAAGCATCATCACAGCCGTCAGGCATCCGGCGATCACAACCGCCCCCGCTACTGACTTTTTAACCAGTTCCTTGTCCCCATATCCATAATACCGGGACACTACAATACTAAGACCACTTCCAACCCCAAAGCAGAACCCGATAAGCAGTTCATAAATCGATGAAGATGCCCCAATGGCGGCAAGGAATGAATCGCCAAGGTAATTTCCTACGATCAGGATATCCATCGTATTATATAACTGCTGAAACAGGTTCGACATCAGGATTGGTAGCGAAAAGATAAGCAGAGACTTTAGGATGGAGCCTTTGGTCATATTGACCTGTAATCCGCTCATAGTTCTCTCCAGATCCGGATCGCTGCCAGATGATGCATCCGGTCGTATTTTTTCTTATTGTAATGCTGCTTATAATGTTGCTGCACGATGCTCCACCGCCTGTTTGAAATTTTCCACCTGATGCTCATAGCAAGTATCCATGAAGGTGGAATGCATCAGAAAATCTGCCGTTGCCTTGTTGTTGGCAATCGGGATATCGTAAACCTGGGCGATCCGGAGCAGTGCCTTGACATCCGGATCATGTGGCTGCGCCGTCAGCGGATCAGAAAAGAAGATCACCATATCGATCTGTCCTTCCACGATCTTTGCGCCCACCTGCTGGTCCCCGCCAAGCGGACCACTGTTATACCCTTTGACGGATAAGCCCGCCTGCTCTGTGATCATCCGGGCAGTTGTCCCGGTCCCACACAGGTGATGTTTTTTAAGGATCTCTCGGTTTGCGATGCACCACTGTAACATCTCCTGCTTTTTCCCATCATGTGCGATCAGTGCAATGTTTTTCTGTTCCCTGATCGTCATTGTCAAATACTCCATATTGTTCCTCCTTTTCTTCCTGCTGCCTTTGCTGCAGGATACGGTATTGGCTCGGTGACATTTTGAAACGTTCCTTGAACGCCCTATTAAAGGTACGCTGGCTCTCAAAGCCGCTGTCCAGACAGATCTCTGTGATCGTATCATTAGTGGTTTCCAGCCGCTGGCAGGCAAACCCAAGCCTTGCATCATTCAGGTACTGGTTGAAATTCCGGTGAAAGGTTTTGGAAAAGATCCTGGATAACACATATTTGCTCACACCCAGTGCCTTTGCCATCTCCTCTAGGGAAACGGCGTGATTAAAATGTGCGGATACATAAGCGACCGTCCGGTAAATAAGGTCCTCACTTTCCACACTGCTCTTTTCTGTCAGTGTCAGTTCCTTTATGCATCTGGCAAGAATGATCTGAAGATATGCCTGTGCAATGGGGATGTCTTTTGTTGTTAAAAGCGCATCAAAAGAACGGTACACATCTTCCGGGATGACCGATACTTTTAGCACCGGGATTTTTGGAGCCTTCTGGTTTAGCGTTTCCTCATAAGCACCCACGATAAAGGGCGGTGCATTTACAAAGACTGCCATGTTCTGTCCGGCAGAAAATACCTGGTAATGGTGGATCAGATCTGGGAAAAGTATCCCGACATCCCCGGCTTGCATGTGGTACAGTTCCTCGCCCATACCAAGCTCTAAGCTCCCGCTTTTTACCCACACCAGCTCCAGGGCATGATGCAGGTGTGGCGGCTCATGTTTTGCCTGGCGCATCACTGCCAGTATCTCATCTTTCGTATTTTTATAGGTTAAATGCATCGGTGTCTTTCCTCCCTTCTGTTTTCCATCTGCAACATTTGTCCACTGTTTGTGCTGATCTGGCACGCAGGATGTCTGGTTTCATCCTAGAATAGACTTGTAAGGAAAGGAGGTCGGAACACATGCGTAAACAGATGACATCTTATTTTGAACAACTGCTTTCATTCTATACCGCATTTTTCCTGCATGTCTACCATGCATAACCCCTGCCTGTTCTATCCAAAAAGCAAAAAGCATTGCCTTTTTTTCTTTTTCAGACAATGCCGCCTGCCATCCGCAATCCATCGTGCCTGTTATTCTTCATCCGTCACGCAGTCAGATGCGATGCCTTTTTCTCTTTTTATGTTTTCCACTGTCTCTTCCACATTCATTCTGGAAAGGACAAGCATGATCAGGACCTCAAATACCAGTGGGAGCCACAGGTACATAAAGGAGAGCATCCGTAAGCTGGATGCCGGCTGTGTTGCTGCTGTACCTACATATCCGCTGATCTCCAAAAGCCATCCGACCAGTGCGGTTCCGATTCCGCCACCGATCTTGATGCCAAGGGAAGTACAGGAATACATCGTTCCATCCACACGTTTTCCCTGTGTCAGATAAGTATATTCCGAGCAGGATGCGATGAGCGCATTCATGTCTCCCTGCCATGGTCCCTGTCCCAGTGCAGCGACCGCCGTAAACAGCAACATCAACGGTACGCTTCCAAGGTAACCTGCAACGATTACCAGTGCCCTGCCTGCTACTGCCAGCATATAGCCGCGCAGGTTCAGCTTATACATACCTTTCCACTTACCTACCAATGTCGGGGTAAATACCAGTGCGATGATCAGCGGGATATTGACCGCCCAAGAAAATACGCCAAACAGGTTCTTATTTTTCAGTACCCATGTCATGTAATAGATACCGGCTCCGATCATGGCACTGTATAACTGCTGTAAGATATAAACGCCACAGATCATCATATAAAATTTATTTTTGACCAGCAGCTTGAATGCCTGTACCAGTCCGTATTTTTCTTCCTTGTCTGTTATCGCACCATCGTTTAATTCTTCTTCCGGTAACTCCATTACGGACAGACAGGAGATCGTGTTTACCACAAAACCGATGATTGCATAAATGATCGCAACCGTCCGCCATGCGGCAGCCCCGCCGCCACATTTATCGACAAACCCAACCGTAACAGACTGGATCACAAGGCTTGTGGCAAAAGCAAAGATAAAACGGTAAGATCCCATCTGCACACGCTCTTTGGCATTTTTTGTTACCAGGGAAGTAAGGGCTGAGTATGCGATGTTGTTCGCTGTGTAAAATACACCGTTAAGCAAGGTATATGCGATGAAAAACCAGGCATATTTTGCCGTATCACCAAAGCTGGTCGGGACTGCAAATACCGCAACCAGGGTGATCGCACATCCGATATAGCCATAGAGCATCCATGGCCTTGCCTTTCCAAGCCGGGAATGTGTCTTATCGATCATCGATCCAAAGAAAATGTCTGTCACACCGTCAAACAGCTTGGATGCCGCGATCAATGTTCCGACAATGCCCGGCATCAGACCGATGGTATCCGTCAGATAGATCATGACGAAAGAGGTCAGGAACGCATACACCACGTTTCCTGCCACATCGCCCGATCCATAGCCAATTTTGTTATACCATTTCAAATACGTTTTTTCTTCCATGAAGTCCTCTCTCTTCCTATGTACCTTAGTACACCAACATAATTTTATTATCCCTTATTCAAGTCGAACGCACGTGAGACTTGGTGCGTGATTCTGGTCAGCGAAAGCTGACATATTCTTCTCAGAATCACTGCACTCTACACTTCGTTTCGGTCGGTGCAAAATCATTGTCTCCCAGGCAATGTGCGCCCTCGCAGAACATTTATCTCAGTCGGAGATTCTACTCCCACTGAGAAAGGTTTCAACCACATTTAATGTTTTGCAACGTAAATCTGCGCGAGCAACAAAAAGTTGAATTACGGGTAGATTATATGCGCGCGTGGCATGAGGTGCCATCACGTAAATGAGACAAAACTGAAACGAACTCCAACAAAAGGATCGTTGTAAAATTTTCGTCGTGGCTGTTGCATTTAGCCCGACCGCGTGAGTGTGTCTGAGGCTGCTGTTTTTGCAGCCGAGTTCGCGGGAGCGGTCGGAGATAAGCGACGCAGCGGATACAGAAAATTTTTCATGTCCATGTTGGAGTTATTTTCAGTTTGTTCTTTCATTTACACAAAGCAGAATTTTACACGTTGATTTCTGCTGTCATTCCAAGTATTTCTTTGTTTGCTTCCAGAACCGGATTTACATGGTTTTTCAGGAAGTTTTCCACCTGCAGCGGAGCACGTCCCACATATTTGGATGGATCCATATTTGCCTGCAGATCTTCCAGTGTCAGGCCGAAGCTTTCATCTGCTGCGATAAGTTCCAGAAGATTATTGTCCAGACCATTCTGTTTTACATTTGTACCAGCCTCCATGGAGAGCTGACGGATTTTTTCATGAAGTTCCTGACGATCTCCACCGTTCTTTACAGCATCCATCATGATATTCTCTGTAGCCATAAACGGAAGTTCGTTCATCAGATGTTTGGTAATAACTTTATCATACACGACCAATCCGTCTACGACGTTCAGGCACAGATCAAGTACGCCGTCAATAGCAAGGAAGCCTTCTGCCACACTGAGACGTTTGTTTGCAGAATCATCCAGTGTACGCTCGAACCACTGTGTTGCGGATGTAATTGCCGGATTCAAGGCATCGATCATTACATATCTTGAGATGGAAGCGATACGCTCACTTCTCATCGGGTTTCTCTTGTATGCCATTGCGGAGGATCCGATCTGATTTTTCTCAAACGGCTCTTCTACTTCTTTCAGGTGCTGAAGCAGACGGATGTCATTTGACATTTTATGTGCACTTGCAGCGATTCCTGCAACGACATTTAATACTCTTGTATCTACTTTTCTGGAATAAGTCTGTCCGGATACCGGATAGCACTCTTTGAATCCCATTTTGGCAGCGATCATCGGATCGATTTTATCGATAGTTTCCTGATCTCCGTCAAACAGTTCTAAGAAACTTGCCTGTGTTCCGGTCGTTCCCTTGGAACCGAGCAGTTTTAAAGATCCCATGACATACTCTAGGTCCTCAAGATCCATGATAAATTCCTGTGCCCACAGTGTTGCACGCTTTCCAACAGTCGTCGGCTGTGCAGGCTGGAAATGGGTAAATGCCAGTGTCGGCAGATTTTTGTAAGTATCTGCAAATTTTGCAAGTTCTGCGATAACATTGACCAGTTTTTTATGAACCAGCTCCAATGCCTCCCGCATTAAAATAATATCGGTGTTATCACCAACATAACAGGATGTTGCTCCAAGATGGATGATTCCTGCTGCCTTCGGGCACTGCTGTCCATATGCATATACATGACTCATAACATCATGACGAACCAGTTTTTCACGCTCTCTTGCTACATCATAATTGATGTCCTCAGCATGTGCCTTTAACTCGTCGATCTGTTCCTGGGTAATAACCGGCTTTCCATTCTCGGAAAGTCCTAACTCCATCTCTGTCTCAGCTAATGCAATCCATAATTTTCTCCAGGTACGGAACTTTTTGTCCTGTGAAAAAATATACTGCATCTCCTTGCTGGCATAACGCTCAGATAACGGACTTGTATATCTGTCTGTACTCATTTCTGTTCTCCTTAACATTGTTTTATCATCAGATCATTATCTATCTCTCAAAGTCGCCCCGGATGTCCTCTTTCGGCGGTTCCATCGGGTAGGTACCCGTAAAGCATCCCTTACAGATACTTAATCCGCCGACCATTTCCTCTAAACGCTCAACTCCAAGGTATCCAAGGGAATCCGCACCAATGATCTTACGGATATCCTCGATGGAACGATTGTATGCAATGAGCTGTTCTCTCTCCGGGATATCTGTTCCAAAGTAACACGGCCATAAAAATGGTGGGGAACTGATCCTTACATGCACTTCGGTTGCACCGGCATCACGCAGCATTTTTACGATGCGGTCTGATGTCGTACCGCGGACAATGGAATCATCGATCATAATGATACGTTTTCCATCGACCGCCTCTTTTAAAACATTTAATTTCACGCGCACGCTGGACTCTCTGCTGCTCTGTTTCGGCTTGATGAAAGTTCTTCCGACATAGCCGTTTTTCACAAATGCAGTGCCATACGGAATCCCCGACTGCAGGGAATAACCGAGTGCTGCAGCATTTCCGGACTCCGGAACACCGACGACAAGGTCTGCATCCACCGGTGAATCCATGGCGAGGAAACGTCCTGCCTTGATCCTGGATGCATAGACACTGACACCGTCGATATGGCTGTCCGGTCTTGCAAAGTAAATATATTCAAAAATACAGCGCGCCTCTTTTTCTTTTGGCAGTGCTAAAGAAAGGTCAGACTGAATGCCGCCCTCCGGTGTGATCGTAACGATCTCTCCCGGCAGTACATCACGGACATACTCCGCGCCGATCGTATCAAGTGCACAGGTCTCGGATGCCAAAATGTAGGCATTGTCACGTTTTCCAATACAGAGCGGTTTAAAACCGTACGGATCACGCGCTCCGACTAACTTTCTCGGGCTCATCACTACCAGTGCAAACGCACCCTTGATCTTCTGGCAGGCACGTCCCACTGCCTCTTCCACACTGTTTGAATTTAAACGCTCACGGGCAATGTGATAGGCGATGACCTCAGAGTCAATCGTCGTCTGGAAAATTGCTCCGGTATACTCTAAATCCTTGCGCAGTTCCATTGCATTGATCAGGTTTCCGTTGTGTGCGAGCGCTAACGTTCCCTTTACATAATTAAGAACCAATGGCTGTGCATTCTCACGGGTGGAAGCTCCTGCCGTCGAATAACGGACATGTCCGACACCGATATCGCCATGCATAGGCTCTAAATTATCCTGCGTGAATACCTCATTGACAAGTCCCATGCCTTTGTATGAGGTCACCTTTCCCTTGGGTCCGTTCGTCTCACTGACTGCAATACCACAGCTCTCCTGTCCACGGTGCTGCAATGCAAAAAGGCCATAATAGATCGTAGACGCAACGTCTCCGCCATCAAAGTCGTACATTCCGAATACACCACATTCCTCGTGCAGTCCGCTGTCCCCATTCGTCTGCCATGGTGTATCTTTCACAAATCCATTGTTGTCCATAAATGTATCTCCATTAAGCAAATTTCTTACCTGTCAGAAGCTCATATGCCTCTTTGTATTTATTCACGGTCTTTTCGATGACATCATCCGGTAACAGATAGTCACTGTCCGGATTTGCTTTTAACCAGTCTCTTACAAACTGTTTGTCAAAGGAAGGCTGTCCCTGTCCCGGCTTGTAACCCTCTAACGGCCAGAATCTGGAGCTGTCCGGTGTGAGCATCTCATCTCCTAATACAACATTGCCATTCTCATCCAAACCAAACTCAAACTTGGTATCTGCAATGATGATACCTTTGGTCAGTGCGTATTCTGCACATTTTTTATATAATGCGATCGTATAATCTTTGATCTGTTCTGCATAAGAAGCGCCTTTTCCCGGATACTCTTTCTCTAAGATCTCCCTGCAGCGCTCAAATGAGATATTCTCATCATGCAGACCGATCTCTGCCTTGGTACTCGGTGTAAAGATCGGCTCAGGCAGTTTGTCGGACTCCTGTAATCCCTCCGACAGTTTGATGCCGCATACGGTACCGTTTTCTTTATAGCTCTCCCAGCCGCTTCCTGTGATGTATCCGCGGACGATGCACTCGATCGGAAGCATCTCTAATTTTTTGCACATCATGCTGTTGCCGTCAAATCTCTCCTCCTGGAAAAATTCCGGCATATCTTTTACATCAACAGAAATCATATGATTTGGAACGATATCTTTTGTTAAATCAAACCAGAATTTAGACATCTGAGTCAGAATCGCACCCTTTTTTGTGACTTTGTTCTTCAAAATATGATCGAAAGCAGAAATTCTGTCTGTCGCTACAATGATCAGGCTGTCGCCGTTATCATATACTTCACGTACTTTTCCCTCTTTAATTGGCTGAAATACTTTGCTACTCATCCTCTTTGTCCTCTTTTCCGGTGTTATAAGCACCATATCATTTTCTGATGTTACTCAAAAATTATAATACATAGTCTTTTGGAAAGTCAATGATTTTGCCCGTATGGACATCGATATGTGATATAGAAAAATCAGTTCTTTTTATTAGTATTTTTGTATAGTTTTAATCATATTATAAGTTGTACTTATATTTTTGTTTATATTCTCTTATTCTCACTTTCTCAGCTTCTTTCCTGCATGAATTTTACCGGAAAATGATCCTTTTCCTTTCAAAAAAAGTGCCACAAAACTGATAAATTTCTTTCTGACAGCAGCTGCCCTGCCTGTCCAAAAATAAATATACCAGTCTGTGGCATCTTTTTATCCGGCTATATTATATTGCTCTTTTATTTTTTGATCAGTAAAGATTTTCCTGTCATCTCTGCCGGCTGCTCCATTCCCATCAGCTCGATCATAGTCGGGATGATATCAGCAAGGCATCCGTCCTCTTTTAAGGTGTAGGAAGGATCTGCATTTACGAGAATAAATGGAACCGGGTTGGTTGTGTGGGATGTTAACGGCTCGCCGGTCTCGTAGTTTACAAGCTGCTCAGCGTTTCCGTGATCTGCGCAGATGAACATCTGTCCGTCTACTTCTTTTAATGCCTCAACTGCTTTTCCAACACAGGTATCTACTGTCTCAACTGCTTTGATCGCTGCGTCTAAGATTCCGGTGTGACCAACCATATCCGGGTTTGCAAAGTTGATGATGATGACATCATATTTCTCAGAACGGATTGCTGCACATAACTTGTCGCATACTTCCGGTGCGCTCATCTCCGGCTGTAAATCGTAGGTAGCTACTTTCGGAGATTTTACAAGAATACGATCCTCACCTTTGTTTGGCTCTTCCACACCGCCGTTGAAGAAGAAGGTAACATGTGCATATTTCTCTGTCTCGGCGATTCTTGCCTGTGTCATATCATGTGCTGCTAAATACTCACCAAATGTATTTTTCAGTTCTACTTTCTTAAATGCAACTTCTTTGTTCGGAATCGTCACGTCATACTCTGTGAAGCAGATGTATTTTACGTTCTTTCTTGCGCCACGGTCAAATCCATCAAAATCATCCATACAGAATGTTCTTGTGATCTCACGCGCACGGTCAGGACGGAAGTTAAAGAAAATAACAGTATCGTTGTCTTTGATTGTTGCGATCGGTTTGCCATTCTCTGTAATTGCAGTTGGAACGAAGAACTCATCTGTCACATCTTTTGCATAAGATGCTTCCATAGCTGCTACTGCGCTCTCAGCAGTTTCTCCCTCGCCAGTGGTCAGCACTTTGTATGCTTTCTCCACACGATCCCATCTGTTATCACGATCCATTGCGTAGTAACGTCCGGAAATAGATGCGATCTTGCCAACACCAATTTCTTTCATCTTAGCTTCCAGTTCTTCGATGAACTCTTTACCGGAAGTCGGAGCAGTATCACGTCCGTCTAAGAAGCAGTGTACATATACATTCTCAACGCCCTCTTTTTTTGCCATTTCAAGCAGACCAAACAGGTGTGTGATGTGGCTGTGTACACCACCGTTTGATAACAGTCCGTATAAATGAAGGTCGGAACCGTTTTTCTTTACGTTTTCCATACCATCTAATAATGCCTGATTTTTGAAGAAATCGCCATCGCTGATTTCTTTTGTGATTCTCGTCAGTTCCTGATATACGATTCTTCCGGCACCCATATTTAAATGTCCTACCTCAGAGTTACCCATCTGTCCGTCAGGAAGACCAACTGCAAGACCACTTGCATTTCCTTTTACAAACGGATAGTCTTTCATAAGTCCGTCGATCACCGGTGTCTTTGCCTGTGCTATGGCATTGCCCTCTGTTTTTTCATTCAGTCCAAATCCGTCTAAGATCATTAATACGGTAGGTTTCTTACTCATGTTTTGTTTCCTCACTTTCTATTCTCTTTCCATTTATCAAAAGTATACGATTCTCCTAATCCAGAACCATTATACTGATAACCTCATCTGTTTTCAATAGTTTTTCTGGCTCAGCTGTTTTTCAAACTTCTTTGCCTTTGCCTGGCATTCTGTTTCCGTGACCGGATCCCCTCCGGCATCCTTATTAAGCTTTTCTAATATATAGGAATAAATCGCCCAGTTCGTGGGCGCATCATAATGGAGTCCGTCTCCTTTTGTTCCAAACCCAAGATTCGTCAGATATCGGTAACAATCGATATATGCAGCGTTTTCTACCTTTTTAATCCGGTTATTAAATGCTTCAATCCTCTGATTATTACATCTTACCGGAGCACCTGACTTTGTCGGATTCACAGACAACAGATAAAGTTTTGAACTTTCCGGCCATCTGCGATATTTGTTCAGATAGGAACGGATCGATGTCAGGTCATTGACTCCCAGTCCACAAATCACAATCCAGTTTTTGATTTCCGTATGCTGCCGCTGCAGCAACTGTACCTTCGGGAACGCAGTATCTGCCAGCCACGCATATCCCATTCCAGGACAGGATACCACAAAAAAATTCGGCACATCTTCGATTTTGCATTCCTCATTCATCAGATAAAATCTGGAATCTCCCAGAAAAATATACCCGGTTTCATATTCATAGGGATCTTCGGTCGGCTCTTCTTCTGCCGGTTCATTTTTTATTTCCATATCCCCGTTGACCTGATTGTCCGCAATATCCGTTTCATTTTTCGTTACATCTGTTTTTATGCTGTCATCGGCATCCGCTTTTTCATCGTCTCTTTCATTTTTTCCCGATGAGTTCCCGGAATTACCTGTTATATTCTCATTTTCTGATCTGTTATTTGATCCACTATGTTGTATGGATGTCTCCGTTTCCTGTAAATCGTCTTCCAGTGAAACGTCCTGACTGTTAGAGCTCTGTGCCCTTGCATTCGCATTATTTTCTTTATATTCCGAATCCGTTTTTCCTGCCTGGTTCCATTCTCTTACCATCACGTTCCAACCGCAGATTATAATCAGGACACATATCAGGATCCGTGCTATTTTCTTTTTCATATATTTCACATTTTCCGCATATATCAAGGGAAAAGGGGATTCCTTCTGCTTTCACTCCCAGAGAGAATCCCCTTAACCTGATTATGATTTATTTATAGTTTACGATCTTACCGAAATCAGCTTTTAAGGAAGCTCCGCCAACTAAACCACCATCGATATCAGGCTGTGCAAACAACTCTGCTGCATTACCTGCATTTACAGATCCGCCGTACTGAATACGAACTTTCTCTGCAGTGTCAGCACCGTATACTTCTTTGATGCAGTCACGGATTGCCTTGCAGACTTCCTCTGCCTGCTCTGTGGTTGCAGTTTTTCCTGTTCCGATAGCCCAGATCGGCTCATAAGCGATTACCATAGAAGCAACCTGCTCTGCAGTAACGTCTTTTAAGTCAGATTTGATCTGCATACGGATCCAGTCTAAAGTGATTCCCATCTCTCTCTGCTCTAATGTCTCACCACAGCAAAGGATTGGTGTCAAGTTATGCTCGAAAGCTTTTTTCACTTTTTTGTTTAACATGCAGTCGCACTCTTTGAAGTAATCACGTCTCTCGGAATGACCGATGATAACGTATTTTACGCCAGCGTCAACTAACATCTCTGGAGCGATCTCTCCGGTGTAAGCACCTTTCTCCTCATAGTACATGTTCTCAGCGCCTACTGCTACGTTGGTTCCTTTTACAGCCTCAACAACAGGTACGATGTCGATTGCCGGTACACAGTAAACAACTTCTACATCATCACTTACTACTAATGGTTTTAATTCCTCTACTAATTTAACAGCCTGGCTTGGAGTCATGTTCATTTTCCAGTTGCCGGCTACGATTTTCTTTCTTGCCATGATCTTATCCTCTTTTTCCCATTTTAAAGTTTGTTGATCTTATTTATCATCGGCTGCCATAACTAAGGTGTCATGGCAGCCAACTTTACACTGCAACTATTTTTACTTATCATCGGCTGCCATGACACCTGGTAATTCCTTACCCTCTAAGAACTCAAGGGAAGCTCCACCACCGGTAGAGATATGGCTCATCTTGTCGCCGAATCCTAACTGGTTAACAGCTGCTGCGGAATCACCACCACCGATGATTGTTGTAGCATCTGTATCAGCAAGTGCTTTTGCAACTGCGATCGTACCAGCTGCTAATGTCGGGTTCTCAAATACACCCATCGGTCCGTTCCATACAACAGTCTTTGCTGTCTTAACTGCATCAGCATATAACTCCTGAGTCTTTGGTCCGATATCGCATCCCTCTCTGTCAGCCGGCATATCTTTTACGTCACATACAGTAACTTCTACCGGAGCATCGATCGGGTTCGGGAAATCTGCGATGGTTACAGCATCTACCGGAAGGAGTAATTTCTTTCCAAGTTTTTCTGCTTTTGCCATCATCTCTTTACAGTAATCGATCTTAGTATCATCTACTAAAGATTTACCGATCTCATATCCCTGTGCTTTTAAGAAAGTATATGCCATACCACCACCGATGATTAATGTATCGCATTTCTCTAATAAGTTCGAGATAACATTTAATTTATCTGCAACTTTTGCACCACCAAGGATTGCTACGAACGGTCTTACCGGATTTTCAACAGCGTTTCCAAGGAAATCGATCTCTTTCTGCATTAAGTAACCAACTACGTTAGAACCACCCTTTGCAGTGATGAATTTTGTAACGCCTGCAACAGAAGCATGTGCTCTGTGGGAGGAACCGAATGCGTCGCATACATAATCGTCTGCAAGATCAGCTAACTCTTTGCTGAACTCTTCGCCGTTCTTTGTCTCCTCAGCACCACGGAAACGTGTATTCTGTAATAATACAACATCTCCTTCGTTCATTTCAGCAACTGCTTTTGTAGCTGCCTCACCTGTTACATTGTAATCAGATACGAAGTTTACTTTTTTGCCAAGTTTCTCAGAAAGTTTCTCAGCTACCGGAGCTAAAGACTCGCCTTCGTTTGGTCCGTTTTTTACTTTTCCAAGATGTGAACAGAGAATTACTTTTCCACCATCGTTGATTAATTTCTGGATGGTAGGAAGAGCTGCGTTGATACGAGTCTCATCTGTGATTTTTCCTTCTTTTAACGGAACGTTGAAATCACATCTTACAAGTACTCTTCTTCCCTTTACATTAATGTCGTCTACTGATTTTTTGTTTAATGACATAAAATATGTCCTCCTTTTATATAATTGAGGTATAAAAACAGGCCCGGTCCAATAGGACCGGACCTGCTAAAAGTCGCATATAGTTATCGTAACCCGTCGATTATGCTAACTCACTGAAGTATTTGATTGTACGAACCATCTGAGATGTGTAAGAGTTCTCGTTGTCATACCATGAAACAACCTGAACTTCGTACTGGTCATCAGATACCTGGTTAACCATTGTCTGAGTTGCATCGAATAATGAACCATATCTCATTCCTACGATATCGGAAGAAACGATCTCATCCTCGTTGTAACCGAAGGACTCGTTAGCTGCTGCTTTCATAGCTGCATTGATGTCTTCTTTTGTTACGCCAGCTTTCTTAACAACTGCTGTTAAGATTGTTGTAGAACCTGTTGGGGTCGGTACACGCTGAGCAGATCCGATTAATTTACCGTTTAACTCTGGGATAACAAGACCGATTGCTTTTGCAGCACCTGTGCTGTTAGGAACGATGTTAACTGCTGCTGCACGGGATCTTCTTAAATCACCTTTTCTCTGTGGTCCGTCAAGAGTCATCTGATCACCTGTGTAAGCATGGATTGTTACCATGATACCAGACTGGATCGGAGCATATTTGTTTAATGCATCTGCCATTGGTGCTAAGCAGTTTGTTGTACAGGAAGCTGCTGAAATGATTGTATCAGAAGCTTTTAATGTCTCGTGGTTTGTATTATAAACGATAGTAGGAAGGTCATTTCCTGCTGGAGCAGAGATAACAACTTTTCTAGCACCTGCATTGATATGAGCCTGTGCTTTTTCTTTGCTTGTATAGAAACCGGAGCACTCTAATACAACGTCAACTTTTAAATCTCCCCATGGGCAGTTGTTTGCATCTGGGAAAGCGTAGATTTTGATCTCTTTACCGCAAACGATGATAGAATCATCTGTGCTGGAAACTTCATCAGCATGCTCATATTTACCCTGAGATGAATCATATTTTAACAAGTGTGCTAACATTTTAGGACTTGTTAAATCGTTGATTGCTACTACTTCATATCCTTCTGCTCCAAACATCTGTCTGAAAGCAAGACGACCAATACGGCCAAAACCATTGATTGCTACTCTTACTGCCATTTTTAATTCCTCCTAGAATTTGTAAATGTGATAACTTGATGGGACTTATGCCCGTCCCAAGCTTCCTTTATTTTAACCAATTTCTTTTGAAAGTTCAAGCCTTTTTCTCGACTTTATTCTGTGTTTGTTAAATTTTTCACTATATGCAATTTTCCGGTCGTTTTTTCATGAATTTTATACAAAATATACAAATATGACTTCTTTTCTTTTGTGGGATAGGCTATACTATATCATAAGCTACTTACCAAATGTTGGTTTGTTTATGAAATAAATCGCCCGTCCCAATGGTGTGTCGCAGGTCTGTGAG
>OIWK01001639.1_pt1 | contig 20065 bp, 18 predicted proteins | sample 1587401 | NCBI WGS metagenome assembly OIWK01 (sample SAMEA3888911, study PRJEB22519) | human gut metagenome | biome: human gut; feature: human-associated habitat; material: faeces | place: Denmark | collected 2009
AAGTACAGATATTGTATTTCTGCATGATGGGAACATAGGGAGTCCATATAAAGGCCTGCAAAAGATCCACTGCCTCCTCACCGCGAATCTCACCCACAATGATTCTATTGGGTGCCATACGAAGGGCTGTACGGATCAGATCCCGGATCGTAATAGCCCGGTTTCCTTCCATATTGGCAGGCTTTGCTTCCAGACGAACCAGATTTTCCACACCCTGGATCTGCAGTTCTGCCGAATCTTCAATTGTGATAATTCGTTCTTCATGGGGAATCGCGTTGGATAACGCATTCAGAAATGTCGTTTTACCGGAGGAAGTCCCTCCGCCGATCAGGATCGAATATCCTGCTTTTACCATCTGTTCCAGAAATGTTGCCGCCTCTCTTGTGATACTTTCTTTCGCGATCAGATCTTCCATCGTGATCGCATGCTCCGGAAAACGTCGAATCGTCAGAATCGGTCCATCCAGCGCCACCGGATAAATCACCGCATTCACACGGGATCCGTTTTCCAGCCTGGCATCTACAATAGGGGAATTTTCATTGATCACGCGGTTACATTTTCCGGCAATCTGCTGTACCACATCCTCCAGTTTTTCCTTTGACACAAATGACTTTTCCCATCTGCTCTTTTTTCCTTCCCGCTCCACGAAAATATTCTGATAGCCATTTACCATAATCTCCGTCACCCGGTCATCGTCCAGAAGTTCCTGCAGAATATCCAGCTTTCGCACCGAATAGAACAACTCTCTTCGGATCTCCTCTCTCTGCTTCACCGTCAGGCGGTTCTCTCTTGCCGTCTCCGATACAAGAAGATCGATCCTTTCCAGAATTTCTTCATCCGACCATTCTGCGCCCTGCCGCAGCTGCTCCATCAGCTTTACCCGTATACGGATAAATTGTTCCTGCTTCATTACCCGTCCTCCCTCTCTGTCCGAAGCATTTCTCTCACATAATCACCCAGTTCACTCCATACCAGATCATCCATATATCCGATCCCGGTTTTGGAGCTGCGGTGATAGGGAAGTTTAATCTTTCGGATCCGATCCAGCACCATCTGTTTCTCCCAGACCTGCAATGTGTGCTCAAACTGATGAATCTTCGCCTGCGAAACCGGATCTGCCCGGATCGGCATATAGATTCTGGTACACTGTTCCAGTACTTTATAAAGCTGACTGACACTGTCACTGAGATCCAGAATGACCACATCATAATTACTGTAATCAATGATCTGCTGCAGAAGACTGATCCACTCCTGTGCCGTGGTACTCTGGATATCCTCCATGGAAAGTACCGGCGGCAGATAATCCAGATTGTTGACACTCTGTACAATAGATCCCATCTTCGTGATCAGCTGTTCCGATCCCAGACGCTGATAGTACAGCAGATCGCCAAGTGTCTGATCGAAGCTGCGTTCCAGAAGATATTCAAAACCGGAACAGGCTTCCAGGTTCAGATACAGGCAGGCTCTTTTCTTTGCCAGAATCTGCCCCAGCGTCAGTGCAAATGTTGTCTTCATCGTTCTGCCAACCGGTGAATACACTCCGATCACTTCCATTTTTTTCTTCTCCAGCTTCAGCGTCTGCGCTGTTGTTCCAACACCCTCCCCATAGTGTTCCAACGCTTCCCGGATCACCTGATTGGAAGACTGATATTTGTAAATTGACGGATACTCTTCATACCCCTTTGACACCACTCCATCCGATAAGATCAGAATCTGCCCGATCTTCGCCTCACGGATCTCACTGTTCATCGCCTTTTCGGAAATCAAAAGCAGCTCTACCGGATGCTCCTTTACATATTCCCGGAAACCTGCGGCACTGGTAAATACCCGCACTTCAAAAGGGATATTTTTCTTTTTGCTCAGATACTCCATAAAATGATAGGCGTAATCCACATCCAGATCACACACTGCAAAAATATTGCGTTCGCTCATCCTTATCCTCCTAGATACAACAGCAGCACGCTGCCTAAAATTGGTATTGTAAAATGAATATTTTCCGGTCTTTTCCCCGGCACCAGATACGGTGGAAGTGATCGTTCAACGTATGCCCGCTGAAGATACTGAAAGAAATATAAGAACCGCTGCCGCCAGTCACAGCGAAAAAAAAGAAGAAAAAGGGATTCCACGGCACCCAGAAGAAATGCCGTCACGATGCAGAACAATATTTTCCGGGGTCCCAGTACGCTGCCGAGTACCGCCAGCACCTTGATATCTCCGGTTCCGATCATCTTCCCCAGAAACAAAGGAAAGAAAAGAAAAAGAACCAGAAATATTCCTCCCCAGAAGCGAATGACCGCACTGCCAAGCCCCTGTATCACCTCTCCGGACAGATGCTCCGCCATACTGATCTGAAGCCCGGCTATAATCCACAGATTGGGAACTTTCTCCCACTTACAGTCGAAAAACACTGCTCCCATGGTAAATACAATGCAAAAAAGCATAGAAAAACTCATAGTAGTCTCCACTTGTCTATATTTTGTTAAACTTATATTTTGGAAATCTGCAGCTGAACCGCTGCATCTGGATTTGTTATGGGCTCATTATATCCACACTCTTTGGATTTGTCCAGTGTATTTTTCTGATTTTCTTCTTTTTGTCAAAAGTTGCTAAAATTGACGGGAAAATTTCAGTGGATATTGCCCTGAAGAAAAAAAATGTGTATAATCCTGTTGAGGTGATGAACATGAGCAAAGAAGTAAAAACAAATGCCATGCGTATGCTGGACAAACACCATATCCGGTACGACATGATTCAATACGAATGTGATGAATTTATCGACGGTCTTCATACCGCAGCAAAAACAGGTGCACCTGTAGAGCAGTCTTTCAAGACACTGGTGGCACAGGGAAAGAGCAAACAATATTATGTTTTTGTGGTTCCCATCGCTGAGGAAGTTCAGTTAAAACAGGCTGCCAAAGTAGCCGGCGAAAAGTCCGTGGAACTGATTCCGGTAAAAGAAATCACAAAGATCACCGGCTATGTCCGGGGCGGCTGCAGTCCGCTGGGAATGAAGAAACTCTTCCCTACCTTCATCCATAACAGTGCGGAAAACTTCGATAAAATCTATGTCAGTGGCGGCCGAATCGGTACTACCATCTGTCTGGATCCAAAAGAACTGGCGGAAGTAACCCGGGCACAGTTTGCGGATATTATTGTCCACGAAGCCTGAGATAGTCTCTGCATAATATATCACACAACAAAATGCCTGAACGCTTGATTTACACCAGACGTTCAGGCATTTTTATTGCACTGCATATCAATAACCGGTCCGGTGGACCAGTTTTGATTCTTCACTTATTCTTTATGATCAGCCAAATTCATATCCCGGAACGTTATTGTTCACATAGGAATTTCCTTCCAGAACATCCATGCCGCTCACCTGCATCTCTACAACCTTCGGCAGAGCATTCCAGTTATCCGGGAATGTAAATACAAGGTTTGTTCCGTCTTTTTCGGATACAGCCTTTGTTCCATCTTCCACAAACGTAGCCGTTCTGGTATCCAGAATCATCTGTTTGTTACCGTCTGTCAGCTGATATACAGCAAAATCAAAGGTCTGATCTGTAATATTTGACACTTCGATCTGACAATAAGAATCGCTCTCTCCACCCTCTGCAGTTGCCTCATAGATATTCATGTCATAATATGTTCCTGCATACACCTGATACTGTGCATTCACCGGTGTCACATCCTGCGGAGCTTCCTGCGCTGTATCATTTTTCTGTGCTTCCTCATCTTCAGGAGTCTCTGTCACGGTCGGATCCTGTACTTCCTCTGTTTGCTCCTGAGACTCCTCAGGTGTGATCGTATCTGTATTTTCCTCTTCCTGTGTGGTATCTTCTTCCGCTTCCGGGGTATCCTCCTGTACAGTTGCAGCATCTTCCTGCTCTACCTCTGTAGATGCTTTGGAACCACATGCAGCAAATGTCATGCTCATCGCAAGCAGACATGCAAACCATATTCTTTTTCTCATAAATCTGTATCCTCCTCTCTATGATAAAGATGTTTTTATGTGCGCTCTTTTTTTCATTATCCCACAAAACCGTCCATATGGAAAGTATATTTTGTAAAATCCTTATTCTGCACATAATTGTTTTTATTTTCCTCGTTATTATGAGTCAAAATCGAAATCCGGGCAGCAAATCCGTTCCCCCTGGATCTGCCGCCCGGATCTCCGACGCCGGAGTTTCTCCCCTCTCCTTTGCCGTCTAATACTTTTGTATGCTCTTACTCATCATGGTCTTTTTACAATTTTTAACCTTTATTTATACTTGATCCTTTTGATTTTTCAAACGCTTTCAAATGCTGTCAGCCAAATTCATGTCCCGGGACAGTATTGTTCACATACATACAGCCGCCCATATCCTTTAAACCGGACACCTGCATACATACAACATCCGGAAGTGCTCCTCGATCATCCGGGAACGTGAATACCAGATGATATCCATTTCCATTATACTCCGCCTGTGTTCCATCTCCCGTAAATACTGCTGTATGTGTTTTAAACTTCAGGCTGCGATTTTGTCCGTCCACATCATAAATTGTGAAATCAAACGATGTGTCTGTTGCATTCGAAACATTAATTTCACAATATGGTCTTACCTGACTGTCATCCATGGACCAGGTATAAATCACCTCGTCAAAATATACTCCATCATACATCTTATATTTTGTCTGAACTCCAGTAGGCTGCGTATCCTCTGTACTTTCCGATACGGTCTGTGTATCCTTCCCGGCAGATGAAGCCGTATTGTTATTTGTTGAATCGCTGTTGTCCGTTGCTGTATTTCCTTCGCCGGAAGTATTGCTACTACCCGATGCTGTATTACTCTCTGTCGCCTTGTTACTTTCCTTCGTTGCATTGCTGCTTGTTGAAGAACTGTCTGTAGCTTCCTGTGATTCCTCTGCGCTTTGCGTCGCATCCTCTGCTGACTCTTCCGGTTCCAGTGTATCCTCCTTCGTCGGCGCTTCCGATACCGCCGGATCCTCGATCACACTGGTCGCCGTCTTTTGTCCACAGCCGCCCATGATCATACTTGCCATCACAATCGCTACGATCACATTTTTTTTCTTCATAGACTCCTCCATTTCCGCCATACTCTCCTTATGGCCAACCACATTGTCCAGCAGGTTCAACCCCTCCGTATCTACCGGTTTTCTCTCCCCTGCTCCGGCGCTTTACCCGCCTTCCTTCTGAATAATTTGCATATCAAAGTATTTAAGCGGATTATAGTTCCCGTTCTTTTCAAAGTCAATAGACTTTCAAAAACGTAATTGAAACTTAAATATTCTGTATTGCAAACTAACATTTCTTATCAAATTGTAGCATCTTCTGTTATAACTCGTAACAATTCGGCATAAAATGCAATCTAAATGCAACAATTAGATCAGGAGCCTGATGATAATATATCTTTGTCCCATATCAGAAAATAAACTGTATTTTTTTATATTATAATATCCACCTGGAAAACCGAATGATCCGTCCGCACTTCCATAACGCCACCATAAGCATCTACGATCCTGGTTACAGATTGCAGTCCTATTCCATGATTTTTCGTGTCACTTTTTGTGCTGATGAAATTTCCGCCTGTGTCTTTCTTTATCTTTCCGGTATAGTAATTCTTAACCGTTATTTTCAGTTTGTTTTTGGCATATACTATTCGTACATCTATTTCCTTGTTTTCACTGTTTTCTGCCGCTTCTATGGCATTATCCAGCAGATTTCCCAGTATCACACAGAGATCTGAATTTTCATATGGGAGATTGATCGGTATCTGTTCTTCTAAAATAAGACTAAGACCTTTACTTTTTGCAATCATATTTTTATAATTAAGCATCGAATCTATAGAGAAATTTCCACTTTTCGAAAACTCATCTGTCTTTTTTGTTGTCTTTCCTATGAATTTTTCCAGGTATTTTTCTGCTTCTTCCGGATTTGCTTTTAATAAATTTTGCAAATAAATCATATTGTTTTTCATATCATGTTTTGTTTTTCTCACTTCATCCATAACTTTTTGCTTCTCATGGATTTGTCTGTCATAAATTTCAAGCTGATTCATAGCTTCTTGCTTCATACGCTTCATCTGGTTTTGTTCCTGATACATGACATACACTTTGAACATAACGATATCAAAAAGTAATAGTACAAATACAAAAACAGCTGCCCATGCCCTGATCATAGAATCTGCTCGTATTTCTATTAATTCTATAGTAGCAGCCAGAAAAACAGCATTGGCTATTACAGATCCTGATAAAATAATTCCATATATTTTTCTCTGAGATTTTTCCACCTTTCCTTTATAAAGTAATGCTAAAACTCGAACAATCATCCAAAATATAATCTTAGCAATCAATGCATATATTCTGATATTTCCGTTAATACTTCCTGTAATCATTATTACCGCTATCGCAATCAATCCTTCTGCTATTCCACTCAACGATATCGCCACAAAAGTCATCATTGCATTTATCGCAAAACTACTTTGATAAGAAACCCAGCAAACAATACTTAAAGCTATTACATTTCCAACAAAATTTCCTACGTATCCATTTAATATATTCATGATTGTCATGTGATATATAAAATAAAACAACCACATAGCCACATAGTTCCGTTTCGTTGTTTTCTTTTTTAAAAAAGTAGAAAAGAAATCTTCCATCGTAATTGTTATTGCCGAAGCTGCCATAGCATCCCATAATACTTTATTCATCGCAATATTCCTCTACACCGTATATCTTTCTTAAACCTTCCATGTAACCAAAGAATTTTATAATTCTATCACTCAAAAGCAACTTAAATCACATCAAAATATCCACCTGATAAACCGAATGCTCCGTCAGCACTTCGATATATCCATCGTAAGAATTTACAGTTTGAATTACGGATTTTAATCCTATCCCATGATTTTTCGTATCGCCTTTTGTGCTGATAAAATTTCCATTCGTGTCTTTCTTTATCTTTCCGGTATAATAATTCTTAACTGTTATTTTCAGCTTGTTTTTGACATACACTATTCGTACATCTATTTCTTTGTTTTCACTGTTTTCCGCCGCTTCTATAGCATTATCCAGCAAATTTCCCAGTATAGAACATATATCCGATGATTTATAAGGTAACGTTATCGGGATACTCTGTTCTAATCTGATCTTTACGTTTTTCTTTTTTGCAATGGAGTTCTTATAATTAAGCAACGCATCTACCGGAAAGTTCCCACTTTTTGAAATTTCATCTTTGCCTTCCATTACATCCCCCATATACTCTCTCAGGTATTTTTCTGCTTCTTGTGGATTTAGGCGTAATAATTCCTGCAAATAAATCATATTATTTTTTATATCGTGTTTTGTCCGTCTGACTTCCTCCATATCTTTCCTTTTTTTATTCATCTGTTCATCATATATTTCCAATTGATGCTCATACTCTATTTTTTTCTGCTCGGTTCTTTTATGTTCCTGATATAAGATATACAATTTAAAAACAATATCACAAAAACTAATAACAATATCCCACTTCTGATATCCCCATCAACACTTCTTTCAGAAATTTTAAGAAGCAAAATAACCCATATGATATTAACGCCTGCTGCGATTGTCAGGATTAACGCATAAAAATTTTTATCGGTAACCTCTACTTTTCCTTTAGACAAAAACGATAATATTCTTACACAGATCCAGAAAATTATTTTGCTCATCATTGCATACAGTTTCATATCTCCATCAATATTTCCTTTGAGCAGAATTAACAATGCTGCAATTACAGCCTCTGATATTGCTCCAAGAGAGATATCTACAATGATCATCATAATTCGTGTTTTTATATTTTCCTGATAAGCCAGCCAGCAGATTACACTTAATGCCACAAAATTAAGCAGAAAATTTCCCAAGTAACCCTTTGTATTTTTTAACACGATAAAGTGAAACAAAAAAAAGCTAAACCATATCGATATGTATTTCATCCGATCATTTTTTTTCGTTAAAAAGGTATTAAAAAAATCCTCCATTGTAACCGCAGTTGATACGTCTGCTACAATATCCACTAAAACATTATACATTTCCCTTTTCCTCTTTAGTCGCTATTTGTCTCTTATTAATTTTCAAATTAGAAAGAAGTGTTTTAATCTCAAAAACTTCTCCACAAAATCAACAGACAAATCACTACTTAATCGTTCCCACCAATGCTTTAATTCTCAATATTTTACATTAAAATATTCACCTGAAAAATCGAACGCTCCGTTAACACTTCCATAACTCCACCATAAGCCTCTACGATCCGGGTTACAGATTGTAGTCCTATTCCATGATTTTTCGTGTCACTTTTTGTGCTGATGAAATTCCCGCCCGTGTCTTTCTTTATCTTTCCGGTATAGTAATTCTTAACCGTTATTTTCAGTTTGTTTTTGGCATATACTATTCGTACATCTATTTCCTTGTTTTCACTGTTTTCTGCCGCTTCTATGGCATTATCCAGCAGATTTCCCAGTATCACACAGAGATCTGAATTTTCATATGGGAGATTGATCGGTATCTGTTCTTCTAAAATAAGACTAAGACCTTTACTTTTTGCAATCATATTTTTATAATTAAGCATCGAATCTATAGAGAAATTTCCACTTTTCGAAAACTCATCTGTCTTTTTTGTTGTCTTTCCTATGAATTTTTCCAGGTATTTTTCTGCTTCTTCCGGATCTGCTTTTAATAAATTTTGCAAATAAATCATATTATTTTTCATGTCATGTTTTACTCTTCGGACTTCATCTATAACCATTTGTTTTTCACTCAAATGCTTATCATACATAATCAATTGATTAGCATACTCCTGTTTCAACCGTCTCATCTCACTTTGTTCTTGGTACATCACGTACAGCTTAAAAGCGCTTATATCGGATATTAATAATACGAACGCTATGAATATAAACAATGTTTGCAGCATCCCACCAGATGTCTCTTCTGTTACTTTTAAAATGCCTAGTAACGAACTACTATTTGCAACTACCGCAACCGTTAAAAATACCCCATATGATTTTTTACGAACCGTCTCTATTTTTCCTTTATACAGAATTGATAAAATGCGAATTATACACCAAAATATGATTTTTGATATTATGGAATATAACATTGTATTCCCGTTTATGTTCCCTTTTATTATTATTAAGATCGCTGCTACAATTCCTTCCGATATTGCACTCAATGATATTGCTAAAAAAATCATCATTTCCTTTATTACAAAAATTTCCTGATACGCAAACCAACAAATAATACTTAAGGCAATTAGATTTCCTAATATATTCTCTAAATATCCATCCATTTTTTTCATAACAATCATATGGAAGAAAAAAAAGAACAACCATATACTTACATACTTCCATTTTTCAATTTTCTTCCTTAAAAATGTAGAAAAAAAATCCTCCATCGTAATAACTAGTGTCGAGACAGCAATAATATCCCACAATAGTTTATCTATATTTCTATCCTCCCCCTTTTGTTCATAATCTTCGCCTTTCAGCGGTCTATATAATCACACATATTTCAAAAATCTGGTCCTCCGTATGAATTTCCATAACACCTTCATACTTCTCCACCACTTTCCGCACCGATTTCAACCCGATTCCGTGATTCTCGCGATCCTTCTTTTCTGATATGTAATCCCCTGCGCGATCTTTTTTGAGATCACCTGTGTATGGGTTTCGAACTTTGATAAGCAGCTTTTCTTTCCGGTACATCAGACTCACAAAGATATCTTTTTCAACTTCAAGTTTCTCCGTCGCTTCAATCGCATTGTCCAGCAGATTGCCCAGAATGATACTCAGATCTGTAGATTCATACGGCAGTTCCGCCGGTATCTGGCTTTCCAGGTGGATGGTGATTCCTTTTTCTCTGGCTGTCATATTTTTATAGTTAATCAGTGCATCCACTGCCAGATTTCCGCTTTTTGAGATTTCATCCGTAGCTTCACTTTGCCCAATGTATTCATCTAAAAATTTCCTGGCTTTTTCTGCATCTGTATTTAACAGTTCTTTCAGATAGATCATGTTATTTTTCATATCATGTCGGGTTCTGCGGACTTCCTGAATCATTGCCTGACGATCTTTGATCTGTTTATCATAATACTGTACCTGATAGGCGTATTCTCTGTTTTCGCGTTCTACATCCAACTGCATTTTATGCATCGCATATACTTTAAACACGATAATATCCAATAACAATATTATAAAAACAGATATCAGCAACCACATCTGTACGGTGCTATCCTGAACACTGTTGCTTATCAAAAATATGATATAATTTGATATCAGAGTGCTTCCTGCCGTTAGCAGTAACAGATTTCCATATCTGCGTTGTTGTTCTATTGCCTCCATTTTTCCTTTATATATCATCGATAGAACCCGTGTACATAACCAGAAAATAATTTTACCCATCAGGGAATACAGCATAATATTTCCATCAATGCTTCCTTTTATATTTATGAGCAATACAACTATGATTTCTTCTGACAATGCTCCTATAGCCACCGACAACACCGAAATCAGAATCTTTATCCTCAGAGCCGTCTCATACCCCAGCCAGCATACAATTACTGTCACAGTTGCATCTTGTATCAGGTTTATGATATAGTTTTCTACTTTTGTCATAAAATGAAACAGAAAATAGAACATCCATACGCATATAAAGATCCAACAATTCTTTTTGCGCTTTAAAAACATAGACAGAAAATCTTCTTTTACAAAAACAACTGCCAGACAATTCATAAAACTCCACAGTACGGAACTCATTCCATCATCCCCATAAACTTCTTTAACGCTTCATTCTTATATTCCCCGCTCACCGGAAGTTTTTCTCCTGTCAGGAGTTCTGCCTCGGTGGAGCTGAGGGATTTGATGTAGTAATAGTTCACCACATAGGAACAGTGTACACGGATAAACATATTTCCGGTATGGCTGATTTCTTCCAGGAGATCCTTCATTTTTTTATAAAAACGATATTCTTCTCCGTTTCTTCCAAACAGATGAATGACTCTTCTTCTGCTCTCCATATAAACGATATCGCGGTAGGGAATCTGGTACAATCGTTTGTTGAATTCAAAGTGCAGGCGATCCTCGAGGCTTGTCAGTTTCGTATATGCAACCCGGAAATATTCATCGAATTTTTCCGGATCTATCGGTTTGTGGAGGAAGCGCAGTGGTTCGACTTCAAACAACTGTTCGTAATAGCTGTCATAACTGGATATAAAGATCAGAATGGCATATGGATCGCGCTCCCGGATCTTTCTTGCCACGGTAATCCCATCCATATTTTTCATCTCGATATCCAGATAGACTACATCATAGGAGCCGTTTTGCTCGATTGCTTTCCATAGTGTCTCACCATCAAAAAATATATCTGTTTCAAAAGAAATACCCGTTTTTTCACGGATTTTCTGTAATTGGCTGTCGATTTCTCCTGTCAAAAGCCTGTCGTCATCACATACAGCTATTTTCATTCCTTTTTCCTCCGTTTGGTCATATATTTTATAGTAACACATGCCTACGGACAATTCTATATTTTTTCTATATATATCTTTGTTACCTGTAACATAAAACAGTCCCACCGGAAAGTCATGATTCCTTCCGGCAGGGCTGCCTGTTCTCTTTTTCTCTATCTCATAATCTTTTTCCTTTTCTCTCCCACAACCCGTTCCACTCGCTCCTTATAGATCCGGCTCACCGGTATGCGGGTTCCGTCCATCAGGCCGGCTTCCTGATTCCAGAACCAGGACAGGTAGCGGCTGTTGACCAGATAATCTCTGTGAACTCTGATAAATCTCTCCTGGATCCCGGTAAGCTCCTGCTCCATATCTGTCATTGTAACAGGGATCCTGTATGATTTTTTCATGGTATCAATGACCACGGAACTGCCACTTTTTCGAATATATTTGATATCACGATACAGAATACGTCCTTTCTCCTCCTGTACGGTAAAAGAAAGATAGCGATGCCCCGGTCCCAGATGGCTGAGCGCGCGGTAGAGTTCTTTTCGGAATTCGTCTTTCTGCAATGGCAGATGAAGATGCGATATCGGTGCGATGTTCTGTGTCTGGTCCGGTGTCAGCCGGTTCCAGCCCAGAAGGAAGAATATGGTTTCCCTGTCTGTCGTACGGATACTGGAAGCTAAGGTATAGCTGTCAATATCCCACAGTTTTCTCCCAAGACAAATGATATCATAGTATTCCCGGCGCAGAATCTTTTTCGCCAGTGGATAGCAGTTTTTCATTACTTCCACTTCTATCTCAACATTTCCTCTTATCTCAAAACCTGCCGCATATTCCCGGATCTGCTTCCCGATATGAGGATCCTGCGTGCAGACTGCTATTTTTATGTATGCCACATTTCTTTTCATCCACTGTTCGCCTCTGTTGTTAGAGTATTTCTTTGATTATATCTGATTTTGTGGATCAACTTTGAAATATGACATTTTTTATAGTCTATTTGTAACAAGATAGGACAAAATAACCCGGCAGCTTACGAATATTTCTGTCCGCAAGCTGCCGGGTTCTGGTTTATACAATATTCTTTTTGTTCGTCGCACTCAGTCTGGTCATCGCACGGGCGAGGGATGCTTTGGACATGTAGTATTCCTGCATGCTCTGCTTCTGACGAAGCTGCTCCTCGGCTCTTGCTTTCGCTTCTTCCGCACGCTTCCGGTCGATGTCTTCCGGGCGTTCTGCGGTGTCTACCAGAATGGTCAGACGGTTATTGATCATCTCTGCAAAGCCCAGACCTACGATCGCCTCATGCCAGTTTTCTTCCACATCGCGGAAACGAAGTTCGCCCTCTCTGATGGAAATGATACTGTCTGCATGATGGGCCAGTACGGTACGTTCACCATCATCACCCGGGAGAGTCACTGCTTCTACCCTTCCCTGGTAAAATACATGGTCACTGGCAAGAACTCGCATATAAAATCCACTCATGCCGGTACCTCCTTATCTTAAGCCTCCTGTGACTTTGCTTTCTCGATAACATCATCGATGGTTCCTACATTAAAGAATGCCCATTCCGGATATTCATCCATCTCACCGTCAACGATTGCTTTGAAACCGCGGATGGTCTCAGCCAGCGGCACATATTTTCCGGGAACACCGGTAAAGGTTTCTGCTACGTGGAACGGCTGGGACAGGAAACGCTGGATCTTTCTTGCACGGAATACGGTCAGTTTATCGTCTTCTGACAGTTCTTCCATACCAAGGATTGCGATGATATCCTGCAGTTCTTTGTATTTCTGAAGAATCTCCTGCACTTTTCTTGCTACGCGGTAGTGTTCTTCTCCTACCACATCCGCTTCCAGAATACGGGAAGAAGATTCCAGCGGATCTACTGCCGGATAGATACCCTGTTCTACGATCTTACGGGAAAGTACCGTAGTGGCATCCAGATGGGCGAAGGTAGTCGCCGGAGCCGGGTCTGTCAGGTCATCGGCAGGCACATAAACAGCCTGTACGGAAGTTACGGAACCGTTCTTTGTGGAAGCGATTCTCTCCTGCAGTTCACCCATTTCATTGGCCAGAGTCGGCTGGTAACCTACTGCGGAAGGCATACGGCCAAGCAGTGCGGATACCTCGGAACCTGCCTGTACAAAACGGAAAATGTTATCAATAAACAGAAGCACGTTCTGATGTTCTTCATCACGGAAATATTCTGCCATGGTCAGACCCGTCTCTGCTACACGCATACGGGATCCCGGTGGCTCGTTCATCTGTCCGAATACCAGAGCGGTTTTCTCCAGTACACCGGATGCTTTCATCTCACTCCACAGGTCATTACCTTCACGGGAACGTTCTCCTACACCGGTGAAGATGGAATATCCACCGTGTTCTGTTGCGATGTTACGGATCAGTTCCTGGATCAGTACGGTTTTACCTACACCGGCACCACCGAGCAGACCGATCTTACCACCTTTGGCATAGGGTGCCAGAAGGTCGATTACTTTGATACCTGTCTCCAGGATCTCTACAACCGGGCTCTGTTCCTCAAAGGTCGGGGGATCTCTGTGGATTACCCAGTGCTGTTCTTTCTCCAGGCTTTCTCCACCATCGATGGTGTCACCCAGTACATTGAACAGACGACCCAGTGTCTTTTCTCCTACCGGCACCTGAATACCTGCGCCTGTAGCTGTTACTTCCATATCACGGTGAAGTCCTTCACTGGAATTCAGCATAATACAACGAACCATATTGTTTCCGATGTGCTGTGCTACTTCCATGACACACTTTTTCCCACCGTTGTCAACTTCCAGAGCATCCTTGATGGACGGGAGAGTCTGTCCTTCGAAAAGGACGTCTACTACAGGTCCCATGACCTGTACGATTTTTCCTGTCTGCATATGGATTCGCTCCTCCTCTCTTATCTCTTCTCTATATTTTTGCCTCTATTTGTGTTTGTTTTTCTGTGCTTTCGCACCTGCGATAACCTCGGTGATCTCCTGGGTGATCGCTGCCTGTCTTGCCCGGTTATACTGAATCGATAAGGCTTTCAGCATCTCGCTGGCATTCCGGTTCGAGGCATCCATGGCTGTCATACGGGCGTTTTGCTCGCTGCAGTAGGATTCTACCAGACAGCCGTATATCGTTCCCACTACATAGTTCGGAATGATGGTATTTAACACTTCATCTGCGGACGGTACCAGCATGATCTCCTCATGATGTACATCCGCCGGAATTCCCATTTTCAGTTCGGTATGGAACGAAGCTTTCTTTAACGGAAGCAGCTGAAGAGTCTGTGTCTCATTGGTCACAGCATTTTCCATGTTGGTGTAGATCACATGGATCTCATCCAGTTTTCCTTCCAGATATTCCTCTACCATACGCAGCCCAATCATACGGGCACGGTGCATGGAAGGCTTCTGAACCGTAAAGTGGAAATCCATATCCACAGACACGTCCGGCAGTGTTTTCTTTGAAAAATACTGCCGACCCAGTTCTCCAAGAACAAACAGACTGTGTTTTCCTTCCCACTGCAGCTGCTCTTCTGCCATCTTGATCACGTTATGGTTATAAGCACCTGCCAGTCCTTTGTCTGCTGTTACGATGATGTGACCGATCTTCCGGTCTTTTTTCGGAATCTCCGGTCTCTCATCGAAGAAAGCATGCTCAATATCCGGCACATGACGCAGGATACGGCGGATCGCGGACTGCATCTCAAAGAAATAGGGCTCTGTATCTGACAGCGCTTTCTTTGCTTTCTTCATCTTGGATGATGAGATCATGTACATCGCATTGGTGATCTTCATGGTGTCCTGGATACTCTTGATCCGGTCCTGTATCTCTTTTACATTTGCCATATTAACACCTGCTCTTCTTGAATTTCTCTGCCACTTCTACGATCTTTTCTGTCAGTTCATCGTTGAGAACTTTTTTATCATTCAGTTCATCGATGATCTCTTTATGCATATCTGCAAAATACTGCAGCATATCCATCTGGAATGCTTTCAGTTTGCTTACTTCCACATCTACCAGAACTTTATGTGTTGCAGCTACCAGAGTGATAACCTGCTGTGGCATGGAAAGCGGATTACATAATGGCTGTTTTAACAGTTCCATCAGACATTTTCCATACTGTAACTGCGCTTTGGTTGTCTCATCCAGATCGGAACTGAACTGGGTAAATACTTCCATCTCACGGTACTGGGCCAGGTCGATACGGATACTTCCTGCTGCTTTCTTCATGGCTTTTGTCTGTGCCGCACCACCTACACGGGATACGGAAAGACCAACGTTTACGGCCGGACGCATACCGGAGAAGAACAGATCACTTTCCAGGAAGATCTGACCGTCTGTGATGGAAATAACGTTTGTCGGAATATAGGCCGACAGGTCACCCGCCTGTGTCTCGATGATCGGCAGTGCTGTGATAGATCCGCCGCCTTCTTCATCGCTCAGCCGGCTGGAACGTTCCAGCAGTCTGGAATGCAGATAGAATACGTCACCCGGATAAGCTTCACGTCCCGGAGAACGCTCCAGCAACAGGGACAGGGCACGGTATGCAACCGCATGTTTGGACAGATCATCGTATACGATCAGTACGTCTTTTCCTTTGTGCATAAAATATTCTGCCATAGCGGTTCCCGAATAAGGTGCAATGTACTGTAACGGTGCACAGTCACTGGCTGTAGCAGAAACGATGATGGTGTAATCCATAGCATCATGTTTGGTCAGTGTATTTACCAGTTTTGCAATCGTAGATGCTTTCTGACCGATGGCAACGTAGACGCAGATTACGTCTTTGCCTTTCTGGTTTAAGATGGTATCGGTTGCGATCGCTGTCTTACCGGTCTGACGGTCACCGATGATCAACTCACGCTGTCCACGTCCGATCGGGAACATGGAGTCGATAGACAAGATACCGGTCTCCATAGGAACACTGACAGATTTTCTCTCAATAATACCAGGTGCTTCTCTTTCTACCGGATAGTAGTCGTCTTCTTCTACAGCTCCCTTTCCGTCGATCGGCTCACCCAGCGCATTGATAACTCTGCCGACAAATCCTTCACCGACCGGGATTCCGGCTTTCTTTTTCGTACGTACCACACGGGTACCTTCTTTGATTCCTGTATCTTTACCGAACAGGATACATCCGATGGTATCCTGACGGATATCCTGAACCATTCCTTTTTCGCCGTTTTCAAAAGTTACGATCTCGCCGTACATCGCATGATCGATTCCATAGATCGTTGCGATTCCGTCACCGACACTGATAACCTTACCGGTTTCCTGTTCCTGACACATGGCATCGTAATTTTCGATTTTCTCTTTCAGAATGGAAATAATTTCTTCTGAGCTGATTGTGCTCATTTCTTTCACCTCCGGATCAATCGTTGTTGCAGCTGACGGACTCTGCCGCGCAGACTCCAGTCAAATTCCCGGTCCCCCACACGAAGAACAAATCCTCCGATCAGGTCCGGCTGCTGTTCAACAGTCATTTCCACGCCATTGACGCCATAGGTTCTCCTGACGAACTGTTCCATCTGAGCTTTCTGATTCTCATCCGGCTCATGGACACAGTACAGCGTAGCGGCCACAATTCCCTTTTCCTTTCTCACACAGGCCCTGTAGCTTTCCAGCATGTCATCGATCTGATCACATCTTCGCCGGTCACTGACTGTCTTTAAAAAGTTGTGTAAGCTCTTCGGGAATATTGTTTCTATAATCTCATGCTTTACCTCTTTGGTAAGAGTCGGATCATTGAGAATTTTCACCAGCTGAGGCGCCGCACACAAAGCCGCTTTCATCTGTTCCACATCTTCTGCGGGAACTCTCAGATCATAAAGCACTTTTCCATAACGATCAGCGGTCTGTGTCATTGGCCTCACCTGCTTTTTTCAAAAATTGTTCATACAGCGCACCGTCACTCTGTGGATCAGTACCTTCCTGCAGGATACGGGATACTGCGGTAAGAGCAAGTCCTGCAACTTCGGACTGCATCTCTTTCATTGCTTTTTCCCGATCCAGTTCCACATCCTTTCTGGCCGCTTCTTTTATCTTTTTCGCCTGTTCATCCGCTTCACCCAGAATACGGTCATATTCCACCTGGGCATTTCCTCTGGCTTTCTCAACCAGCTGGAGAGATTCTTCCTTCGCAGATGCAAGGGCTTCTTCATATTTAACCTTCAGTTCCTTCGCCTGGCTCTCCTGGGCTCTGGCACTTTCCAGACCCTGTTTCACCATCTGCTCTCTCTTATCCATGATCGCAGTTACCGGTTTGATCAGGAACTTTTTCAGTAAAAGGTAGAGAATGATGACGTTGATAATGGTCCAAACCAGATTTAAGTCTATCCGTAACACCCTTTACTCACCTGCCTTTCTCATTTTTCTCATGTTTCGGTAATGGTGATTAGCCAAGGAAGAAGATGATCAGCAGACCGATAACGAAACCGTAAATAGCGGTTGCCTCTGCCAGTGCACAACCAAGAAGAAGGGATTTGCTGATTTTGCTTTCTGCTTCCGGCTGTCTTGCGATTGCATCTACTGCTTTACCTGTTGCCAGACCGATTCCCAGTCCTGCTCCGATACCTGTTAATACTGCTACTGCTGCTCCGATTGCTACTAACATAATGTTTTCTCCTTTTCTCTTTTCCAATTAAGTTTACTCAATAGCTTCTTTGATAAACAGTGCTGTCAAAAAGACAAACACATATGCCTGGATCAGTCCGTCGAAAATATCAAAATAACAAGTCAACGGTACAGGCATCAGTACAGGGGCTACTGCTTCGATCAGTTTCATGACAACGAAGGAACCCAGTACGTTACCGAATAATCGCATACAAAGGGATACCGGTCGGATGAAGATTTCCAGGATGTTGATCGGCAACACCACCGGTGTAGGTTCTGCAAAACTCTTCAGCCACTTTTTTCCGCCTTTTGCATGGATTCCGGCAAATTCAATTAATACAATGCTCATGATTGCCAGAGCTGCTGTTACATTCATGTCTTTAGTTGGTGGTTTAAATCCCAGAATACCAATCAGATTGGCTACGCCAATATAAATGGCCACCGACATCAGATAAGGAATATACATTTTTCCTTTTTCACCAAGAATATCTTTGAAGAAATCCTGTATGACACCGATCACTGTTTCCAGTGCCAGCTGGCGTTTACTGATGTTTTCAGGTTCCACCTGGAGATTGCGTGTAAGTAATATGGAAATTATTACCAGTGCAGCCATAATGATCCAGGTTACAACCACAGACTCTGCGATTTCAATTCCTCCAAACAGGGGGATCGTAAAGGCAGTGTCACAGTTCAGCTCTTCCAGTAATTTACTTGCTAAATCCGTTTCTCTCCCTCCCTTTCCTTAACTTTTAATAAGCAAAACGTAACTGTTCAGTACCCTCGTGGGATATTATCTACTGAATAGTCACTTAAAACTTCTTAATTTATATCCTCTCCATAAATCCGAAGTTTTACAAATTTTACTTCTGAATTTTTCATTTGTCAACATTCCTATTTTTCATGTTTGTTTTTGTCAATTTTTCTCGTATTTTAGCGAAACTGACCATTAGTCGTTTTATTATTCACAAAATCCTGTGTATTTTTTATGCTATTTTTCATTTTTCCAGGTTTTCTTAAAATTTTCCGGCTCGAAACCTGTCTTTTTTTAGTTATTTTTTATATCTTTTTTAGTTATTTTTATCATTTTGTGAATTCGTAGATACCGATGCCGGTAGCCAGCGCCAGGTTTAACGAATCGATATGATCGGTATGACGGATCACCACACTTTGGCCTTCATCCGCAAAACTGTCCGGCAGTCCGGTGGCTTCATTTCCGAAGATCAGGGAGTAGGTCTCAGTGGTGTCTCTCTGAAGCTCCTGCAACGGCACAGCTCCCTTTAGCATAAACGGATAAAGGCTTCTGTTACCCGCCTGTTCTTTGTAGGCTTCAAAGCTTGGGAAATAACAGAAATTCAACTGAAACAAAGATCCCATCGAGGCCCGTACTACTTTCGGGTTAAATACATCCACACCCGGCTCTATGATCGCAAGATTTTCGATACCAAAACCGATGCTTGTCCGGATGATCGTTCCCATATTCCCCATATCACTCGGGTTAACAAGAACGATATGATCCGCTGTTGGATCCAGCTGGTTCGTGTATTTTTCAAACACACCGACAGCGAAGATGTTCTCTTTGTCTCTGAGCTTTTCAACCACTTTTGCGGCCCGTTCGATCGGTATATTGTGCCGGTTACACAGGTCAGTGATGATCTCCAGTTGAGTCTCACTGTTCATATCCGGGTGAAGCAGGACTTTCAGCACATGTTCCGGCTGATTTTTCAGCAGTTCGATCGTCGGGAAAGCGCCGAAGGTGTAGGAGTGGTTCATTTTTTTTGCGTATTTTTTTAACGGTACATCTCGGTTCATAAGTTTTCTCCTTTTCTTTGTTTATTCAGAAGGTCTTTTTCGACCTATAGATTTTGAATTTTCGTATCAGACATTAAAAAAGCACCGTCCCCGATGCTCCATGTCATCGAAAACAGTGCTTTAAGTGCGCCTTCAGGGATTCGAACCCTGGACAAATAGATTAAGAGTCTACTGCTCTAC
>OIWK01001646.1_pt1 | contig 20031 bp, 17 predicted proteins | sample 1587401 | NCBI WGS metagenome assembly OIWK01 (sample SAMEA3888911, study PRJEB22519) | human gut metagenome | biome: human gut; feature: human-associated habitat; material: faeces | place: Denmark | collected 2009
TAGAGCACTTGACTTTTAATCAAGTTGTCCGGGGTTCGAATCCCCGATGTCTCATTTGGAACACTATCACTCATATGATAGTGTTTTTTATTACTCTTCTGCGGATATGGCGGAATTGGCAGACGCGCCAGATTTAGGTTCTGGTGTTTTGTGACGTGCAGGTTCAAGTCCTGTTATCCGCACACGAAAGAAAATGGTTTGTATAAGTTCTTCTTCAGACTTATACAAACCATTTTTTAGTGGTGGATTACCAGTGCAACAGCTATAACACTGACTTATTATTCGCTGCACCGGACTTCAGACATTAATAATAATATGTATGAGTATAAAATGCACTGATCGGAAGATTCCATTTTCCTCCATTTACATTTCTGTAAGGAATCAGTTTAAAATAAGTATACCCTGATAATCCTGTAAGTTTACAGGATGTCGCACCTCCTGACAATGTCTTGTAGAGGGAATATCCTGAATTTTTTGATTTTGACCTATACAGTCTGTATCCATTGGCTCCATAAAGCTTTTTCCATCTGATTGTCATATTTCTGCCGGAACTATTGCCCGCAGATACATTTCTTGATGAACATACATATTTCTGAGTTGCTGTACTGAACGCTCTGTTTCCATTATAATCATAAAAATATGCACTTACCAGTACACGGTTTACCTTGTTTCCATCTCTGTTTATTGTATAATAAACTTCGGAATACTCGCTTGCATAATTCTCATCAATATATACTTTCTTGACAGCTCCGGTTACCAAATCATAATATTTGATCAGATAGCCGTCCGCATCACTCTGTGTTTTCCACTGTACCCTTAATTTGCCATTGCCGGAATATCCGCAATATGTCACCCGCGGTTTGGATGGGGCATACGCACTTACCGGAACCTGTACAGCTAATACAAGCATTACTGCCAGTAATACCGCCATTAATTTTTTCAATTTTTTCATATATTCTCCTTTCCATACTTTCTGAATATTATTTCCACCACCTCTTTTATTTCCTCAACTTAAGAGTAACCTTTTTTATTGCGTAGTGTCAACCTGATTTTCACAGATATCTGATTTCCGCTGTCATTTTACCCTTCTCATCCATCTCCAGTACAGCATAGCTTGGTCTTCTGCCCCTTTGTCTGGGATAGGTAAGACTTCCCGGATTAAGGGTCAGAATACCGTCTATATCCTCCAGAAACGGCTTGTGAGTATGTCCAAAAAGAGCAATATTACATCCGCGGTCCCTGGCCTCATCTACGACTCCTGAAACATCCATGGAGACACCATAATAGTGACCATGAGTGACAAAAATCCTGTTATTTCCCACCTCTATGATCTCTTCTCTTGGAAGGTCTGAGAAGAAATCATTGTTTCCGGAGACAATATGGCAGGGACATTCTGTAAATGCTTCTATAAAAATCTCTCTGCCCTCTACATCCCCGCAGTGGATCAGCATATCAAACGGTGTTTCCTGCATAACCGCCTGTTCCAGATTTTCATCTCTGCCATGGCTGTCACTGACTACAAGGATTTTCATCGAAGTACGTCCTTAATAGCACGCAGAGCCTTCCCTCTGTGGCTGATCTTATTTTTCTCTTCCATGGAGAGTTCTGCCGAAGTACAGCCATATTCCGGAAGATAAAAGATTGGATCATATCCAAAACCATTCTCTCCTCTTTCTTCGTATCCGATTCTTCCTTCCATCGCTTCTCTCACAGTTCTGATGTTTCCATCCGGAAAGGCAGCTGCAATGGCACAGACAAATCTTGCCGTTCTCTCTTCATCCGGAACCCCCTCAAGACGTTCGATCAGCTTTGCGTTTTTGATATGATAAGAAGTATCCTCTCCCATGTAGCGGGCAGAGTAAATTCCAGGCTCTTTGTTCAGATGATCGATCTCAAGTCCTGAATCATCTGCAAGAACGATCTCTCCTGTCAGATCACAGATTGCCTTTGCCTTGATCTGTGCATTTTCCTCGAATGTCTTTCCATCTTCTACAATGTCAGCATGAATTCCGGCATCCTTTAAAGAAAGAAGTTCAATATCAAGATCTCCGAGAATTTCACGGATCTCTTTCATTTTTCCCTCATTTCCTGTAGCAAAAATTACTTTTTTCATCAGTCTTTCCTCCTCTTTGGCGGCTTCGGACCAAGGAACTGATAGTAATAAGTCTTCAGCATACCATTATAGATCTTGCGGTTTTTGTCTGCTTTTTTTCCAATATCGTTTTCTGTATGATCATAAGATGTGATCAGATACATGGACCATTTATCCAGATGACGGAAGCTTTCTCCAATCTCACGGTACAGTGCCGGAAGTTCTTCTTTTTCTTCCAGACGCTCACCGTACGGTGGATTTGTGATAATGAATCCATATGGCTTCGGATGGCTCAGATCTTTGACTGCTCTCTGCTGAAAATGAATCAGCTTGTCCACTCCTGCCATCTTTGCATTGGAACGTGCTGCCTTGAGTGCCTCCGGGTCAATATCATAACCCTGAATATCTGTCTCAATATCAAGATTTACGCGGTCCTGAGCCTCTTCCAGGGCATCGTACCAGCATTTACGCGGAACAAGATGCTTCCAGTCCTCCGCAAGGAAAGAACGGTTCATTCCCGGTGCCATGTCCGCAGCCATCATTGCAGCCTCGATCGGGAAGGTTCCACTTCCACAGAAAGGATCGACCAGAATTCTCTCTTTATTCCACGGAGTCAGCATGATCAATGCAGAGGCCAGAGTCTCTGTAATCGGAGCCTTAACTGTCATCTGACGATATCCCCTCTTATGAAGAGAAACACCGGAAGTATCAATTCCAATCGTTGCCACATCCTTCATAAAAGCGACACGGATCGGAAAACTTGCTCCGTCCTCCGGAAACCAGGAGATTCCATAAACACTTTTGAGTCGTTCTACGATCGCTTTCTTCATGATCGACTGAATATCCGACGGGCTGAACAGAGCACTCTTTACGGAGTTTGCCTTTGCCACCCAGAATTTTCCATCCTTCGGAATATAGTCTTCCCACGGAATTGCCTTTGTCTTTTCAAATAATTCGTCAAAAGTTACCGCCTTGAATTCTCCTGTCTTGAGAAGAATACGCTCCGTAGTACGAAGGAACATATTTGCCTGTGCGATCCCATCCGCATCTGCCAGAAAAGTAACCTTTCCATCCTCTACTTTGCTGATCTCATAACCAAGATCCAGGATCTCACGCTTCAGAACCGCTTCCATTCCAAAATGACAGGGTGCGATCAGTTCCATATATTTCATGCAAGCCTCATTTCCTTGATGATATTTCCATCAAAATCTTTAATTGTAAATACTTTTTCCTCCAGCACCGCGTAGGTCGGTGGATTTCCTTCCTTCGGAATCGATACAGATCCCGGATTCAGAAGAATATAACCATCCCTCTGCTCTGCCTTGAGAACATGTGTATGTCCGTGAATAAGGATATCTCCCTCCCGGAAAGGCGGAAGATTATTTTCATTATAGACATGTCCATGTGTGGCATAGAAAGTCAGTCCGTCAATTGCCAGAATGCAATAATCTGCCATTACCGGAAAGTTTAAGACCATCTGGTCCACTTCTGCCTCACAGTTTCCCCGCACTGCATAAATGTCATTCTTCATCTCATTGAGCATTGCGATCACTTCCTTCGGCGCATATTCCTTCGGAAGATCGTTTCTTGGTCCATGATAGAGCAGATCTCCCAGCAGTACCAGTCTTTCTGCTTTTTCTTCTCTGTATGCCTCCAGCATTTTCCGGCAGAAAAATGCTGAACCATGTACATCCGATGCAAACATGTATTTCATAATAATTTCTCCTATCCAGTTTTTTTCAGTATATCATTCTTTTATTCCACTTTCAAAACATTTCCGCATTCCTGATACTCTTCCGGAATCTTCTCTGTCAGAATATGCATATGTGCAAATTCTTCGAATGTCACCGAGCTGACCTGTCCAAACTTGGAGCAGTCTGCAAGAACATACGCATCCCTGCACTGTCTGACTGCCTTTTCCTTCACAAGTGCCTCATTTGTATCCGGTGTGGTAAAGCCTTCTCTCTTTGTGATCCCGTTCGTTCCAAAAAATCCTTTGGTAAAATGATACATCGAAAGCATTTTGATGGCCTGACTCCCGACAACCGCCTCTGTGGAACTCTTAAGTTCTCCTCCGATCAGAAAAACATGAATCCCCATCTTGGCCAGTCTCTGTGCATGAGAGACCGCATTCGTCACAAAGGAAGCCTTGGTTCCCTCCAGATAATCCAGAATCAGCCCTGTAGTCGTTCCTGCATCCAGGTAAACAAAATCATCTGCCTTTATCAGGCTGGCCGCATATTCTGCGATTTTCTCTTTTTCCTTTTTGTTCAGTTCTGATTTCTGGGCTACAGTCGGTTCATATGCCGTTACTTTGCGCTCCAGCACTACTGCCCCTCCAAATACTTTTGTCAGTCTTCCGGCCTTGTCAAGAGCTGTGATGTCTCTCCGCACGGTGGACTCAGATGTATCGAGGATATCTTTTAATTCTGTGACAGTGATGCTCCTCTTTTCCTCCAGGAGTTTCAGAATAATTTCATATCTTTGTTCTGTAAGCATAGTTTGCCCCCAATTACTTTTGTATTTTTATTATAACAGAAACAGGAGATGACTGCATCATCTCCTGTTTCAAAAGTCTGATATTCATTCTTTCTGTGATTGTAACTGTTCAGTACTCCCGCGGGATATTATCTTTTGAATAGTTACCTGTAATTACAGATTTTCCTGCATGAATTTGCTTACTGCCTCATATGCAGCCTCTTCATCTGCTCCCTCAAAGGTAAAGGTAATTTCATGGCCTTTCTTAACTCCAAGTCCCATCAGTGCAAGAAGTTTTCTGCAGTCTACTTTTTTGCCGTCTTTTTCGATAGATACAGTAGATTCAAATCCTTTGACAAGCTTTACAAGTTCTCCTGCCGGACGAGCATGGATTCCTTCGTTGTCTGTAACTACATACTTAAATTCTTTCATTTCTATATCCTCCATTTTTTTATTTTGATCATATCGTTTCTGTCATGACCGACAGAGTATTTATGCTACTTTTTTCTTTAATATACCAAGTAAAACTGCTGAAACTACGGTTCCGACAACAAGTGCTGCCAGATACATAACTGCATTTCCTACTACCGGGAATACAAAGATTCCACCGTGAGGTGCCATCAGAGTACAGTTGAATGCCATGGACATCGCACCGGCCACTGCTGATCCGATGATACAGGAAGGAAGTACATGCAGAGGATCTGATGCTGCAAACGGAATCGCACCTTCCGTGATAAACGCAAGACCCATGATAAAGTTTGTAGGACCTGCCTCTCTCTCCTCTTTTGTGAACTTATCCTTAAACAGCAGGGTTGCAAGAGCGATCGCACACGGAGGTGTCATACCGCCGATCATAACTGCTGCCATAATATCATAGTTGCCTGCTGCAATAGCGGCTGTACCAAATACATAGGCTGCCTTGTTGAACGGGCCGCCCATATCAATTGCCATCATTCCGCCTAATACAATACCTAATACTACTTTACTTGAACTTCCCATACCTGTCAAGGCGTTGTTAAGCCCCGTATTGATGCCGCCCATGATCGGCTCTACAATGAAGGTCATCAGTAAGCCCATAAGCAGGATTCCCACTACCGGATAAATAAGAACCGGAGCGATTTTTTCCAGTGCTTCCGGAAGCTTTTCGCATACTTTTCTAAGAGCGAGGATCAGATATCCTGCTGCAAAACCTGCAAGCAGGGCACCAAGGAAACCTGATTTACCGCTGGCTGCCATCATTCCACCTACCAGACCAAGTGCAAGCGCCGGTCTGTCACCGATTGCCATGGCAATAAATCCTGCCAGGATTGGAAGCATAAAGCCAAATGCGGTGCCGCCGATTCCTTTAAGCAGTGCTGCTGCCGGTGTGATCGTACCAAAATTTGCTCTCTGATCTGCCGGAAGGGAATTAAGATCTATGCTCAGCCCATCGATCAGGAAGGCGATCGCAATCAGAATACCACCGCCGACAACCAGTGGAAGCATATGAGATACACCATTCATCAGCTGCGTATAAATCTTATGTCCTGCACTGCCGCCGGATTTTGCAGCCGCTGAAGATGAGGAAGCTGCTGACGCATGGTAGATTGGAGCATCACCATTCAGTGCTCTCTCGATCAGCTGATCTGCTTTGCTGATTCCGTCAGATACCTGGCATTCAATGACTTTCTTTCCGTCGAAACGATCCATCGGCACCTGTGCATCTGCAGCTACGATAATGCAGTCTGCCTCTGCAATCTCACTGTCTGTCAGTACATTCTTGGCTCCACCGGAACCTCTTGTCTCGATCTTGATAAAACAGTTCTTTGCTTTGGCAGCTTTCTCGATTCCCTCTGCTGCCATATAGGTATGTGCGATACCCGTCGGACAGGAAGTAACCGCAAGGATCTTTGCCTGTGTTCCCTCTGCCGAACCTGTATCTGCAAGTCTCTCATCAATATCTTTCTTCTCACTGTCAGCCTTATCAATGATGTCCATAAACTCATCTACGGAAGAAGCATTTCTGAGGGATTCTGTAAATTCTTCATCCATCAGCATCACCGAAAGTTTACTGAGTACATCCAGATGGATGTTATCCTCTGTATTTGGTGCTGCGATCAGAAACAGTAATGTTACCGGCTCATCATCCAGTGCTTCAAATTCCACACCATTTTTGATGACCATTGCGGCAAGTCCCGGTTTCTTAACTGCATCACATTTTCCATGAGGGATGGCAATTCCATCTCCGATTCCTGTAGTGCTTTCTTCTTCACGTAAGTATACCTGTTTGCGGTAAGCTTCACGGTCGCTGATCTTCTCACTCTTTACCATGAGATCAACAGCCATATCCAAAGCTTCCGATTTGCCTTTCGGAGCCGCAGTCAATGACACGCTCCGTCTGTCAAGCAGATCTGTGATCCTCATCCCTTTCTCCTCCTTTTATCTTTGCGTTACCTGGCGGTAAACTTCTTCAATTTCTTTCCTTGTCGCAAGATTCTCTGAAAAAGCACTTGCACTTCCTGCTGCAATTCCCATATGGAATGCATGTTCATAGTTCTTTTTCTCCATCCAGCCAGCTACAAAACCCGCTACCATGGAATCTCCTGCACCCACTCCATTTACCAGAGTTCCCTTCGGAGCCGGTTCCTCGAACACCTGTCCATCTTCAGAAACCAGGACGGCTCCTTCTCCTGCCATGGAGATCAGCACATTTCTTGCACCCTTTTCCTGAAGCTTCTTTCCGTACGGGATCACATCTTCTCTTGTCTTTAATTCTACGCCGAAGATCTCGCCCAGCTCATGATTGTTTGGCTTTACCAAAAACGGATGATACTTAAGGACGTTGACCAGAAGATCTTTCGTTGCATCTACTACGATCATTACACCCTTTCCGTCCAGTCTTGCCATAATCTGTTCATACATATCATCCGGCATGGAGGATGGAATACTTCCCGCCAGGAAAAGCACATCGCCCTCTCCCAGTGTATCCAGCTTCTCCATCAGTTGTTCTACTTTTTCTTTCCCGATCACCGGTCCTGCACCGTTGATCTCTGTCCCGTCAATGGATTTCAGCTTTACATTGATTCTGGAAACTCCGTCTCCGATCTGAATGAAATCTGACTTTACTCCCATTTCCTGTAATCTTCGGATAATCTCATCGCCCACAAAGCCGGCTGTAAATCCAAGTGCGGTATTTCCAATCCCAAGATTCATCAGGACTGTAGAAACGTTGATTCCCTTTCCGCCCGGAAGCATCAGTTCTGAACTTGTCCTGTTGGTCAGACCCAGTTTAAAATCCTCCACAGATACGATATAGTCCAGAGACGGATTAAAAGTTACTGTACAGATCATTCTCTGCTCCCTCCCGTTCCTCTTTCTCATTTGTGGCTTTAGTATAACGTCAGAATCAATCAAAGTCAATCAAACTATTTCACAGAATTATTGATTGATTTTGGTTTATATTGCACAAAAAAGCGTGTTTTCGAGTCACCTCTGACCGAATCCGTTCATATTCAGTCAGAGGGTTACGGAATAGTTACGGAATACTACATTCTGAATTGTTACGAAACATCAATATTTCTTCCTCTGTATGCTGCAAATCCGCCTGTCACAGAGCTTGTTTTATACCCTCTTCGGGCAAACTCTCTGGCAGCTGCCATACTTGCACCTCCTCTGTCGCAGTAAAAAACAAGGAACTTATCCTTTGGAAATGCATATCCACCTTCCAGTTCCTCATATGGTACATTGACTGCTCCCTTTATGTGACTTCGCTCATAAACACTGTGTTCTCTTAAATCTATGATCCACGCATCCGGCTGCCCGACAAAATAATCGAGCATCTTTGCAGAAATGGTTTTGATAGGCGACATGGCAAACTTTCCTTTTTCTTTATCATATGTAGGAATTCTGTTCCTGCAACCATCTGCGTTTTATATGAAAACAGGCTTCGCAGTTTCGCGAAGCCTGTCTTCTGCTTTCAGAAGGGAAAAGAGTTGCCTGAAATTCTGTTTTATATTATTTTTTGTCGGAGTAATCGTCCTGTTCTCTGTTGTATGCACTGGATGCTTTGTTGCGGGATGTGTTTTTTGAAGAATTTGCAGAACTGTTTTTACCGCAGTTCTGGCTGTCTACCGCATTTCTGGAAGTTGTTTTGTCAGTACTGTAGTTGCCTGTTTTGTTCTGATTTTCATAATTTTTTGCCATTTTAATATTCCTCCTGGTGTAATCTTGTGACTGCCGGATTCGACAGCCGTTTTTTTATTACATCAGCTATTATTTCTCTTTGCGACAGAAATTATACAGGATTTATAATTTTTTCATCGTTAAGTTTTTGTGCAGCAGGAAGATTACAGTGTAACTTCCTGTTACACCCAAAAAGGAAATCCCCGGCAGGGGAGCTGCCAGGGATTTCCAGGGGAGTATAAATAATTAAATAAGGGGTTATGTAAAAAAAATTTTTGAAGGGTAAATTCTTTTTACAAGAAAGATTATAATATAATTCCATGAAAAAAGCAATAACATTTCGTGATTTATGCTTTGTATGTTAAGCATAAATATTATCTTTTCTTTTATTTATGAGTCTTTTTGATACTTTTTTTCGCTGATTTTTCTATTTTTGAGCTGATTTTTCGATATTATATACGGTTTCTGTAAACAATTACAACAAAATAGTTATTATTTAATAACTGTTCACAGGTAATATTCCCTCTCTGTTCAGAATTCTTTATTTGTGCTAGAATATAAGCTATAAAAAATTTCTACAGGATGATATTATGACAAATTCAACAAATTCATTCAAAAATAAAGTGATACGAAAACTCAAAAGCGGCACCTGGTATCCTTTTTATAACACCTTTTATGAAAAAGTGCCAATCGACCGACGCGAGATTCTTCTTGCGTCCAGAAGCGGAATTTCCCTGGAAAGCAATATTCTGGCTATTCTGACAGAGCTTTCCCGTCCGGAATACCGCAGATTCAAAAAAGTCCTGGCTGTTCAGAAGAATTCCAGGGAACAGATTGAAAAGAAGCTCGCTCACTATCATATTTCTGTGGACAAGATCGTCCATATGAGTACGCCGGATTACTACTATCATCTGGCAAAAGCCGGATATCTCATCAACGATACCACCTTCCCCGGACGCTATATTAAGAAAAAGGGACAGATTTATCTGAATGTCTGGCATGGGACTCCGCTTAAACGAATGGGGCAGGACAATGAAGAAGAACGTTATGATATGGGAAATATCATGCGAAATCTCCTGATGTCTGACTACCTTGTTTTTCCTAATCTATATATGGAAGAAAAAATGTCAGGAGCGTTCAATCTGACCGAACTTTATCAGGGAACTGTTCTGCATGAGGGCTATCCGCGAAACTCTGTTTTCTTTGATCAGGAGCATGGAAAACTACTTAAGGAAACTCTCGGATACCAGGACTGCCAGCTCAGTGTTTATATGCCGACCTTCCGCGGACATACTGATGATGTGGAGGGTGATACTTATGTTGAGCAGGTACGCCGTTATCTTGAAGTTCTGGATCAGGGTATGCAGGATAACCAGATTCTTCTGCTCAAGTTGCATCCTCTTGTTCAGAAGGGGCTCGACCTTGACAGTTACCATCATATCCGTCCTTTTCCATCAGAGCTTGATACCTATGATGTACTGAATGCCTGTGATGTACTGATCACAGATTATTCCAGTGTCATGTACGATTTTGCAAATACAGGCCGCAAGATCATTCTTTTTGCCTATGATCTGGAAGACTATATGGGGCACCGGGGAATGTATGAAGACATCCGTTCTTATCCGTTCCCGATCGTCAGGACACCAGAGGCACTCCTTGCGGAGCTTCGAAATCCGGGCGGCAGTGCTGACAGAGAATTCCTTGATAAGTACTGTAGCTTTGATCGACAGCAGGCAGCCCGAAATATCTGCCGCCATGTACTTCTCGGCAAATATCTGTGTCAGGAACACAGGATGCCGGTGACGACGAAGAAAAAAGTTCTTCTCTATGCCGGAAGCCTCAAGCCCAACGGAATCACGACTGCATATTTCAGTATGCTCCGGCACCTCGATACAGATGCCTGTGATTATTATATTTCCTACCGTTCACCATCTCTCAAGGAACATCCGGAGCGTCTGAACGGAATGCCTGAAGGATATCACTACTATCCTCTCGCCACAGAAATGAACCTCGATGTTCTCACCGGAATAGCCCAGATTCTGTATCTCAAATGGGGAATCACCTCCTTTGGCGTACAGAAGCGTCTTCAGAAGGCCTACCGCCGGGAATGGCAGAAGCATTTCGGATCAGCCGCCTTCGATCAGGTCGTTCACTACGACGGTTACGAAAACTATATGATCGCACTGTTTGAGCAGGCCCCCTGTATCAGAACCATCTGGGTTCATAATGATATGGAACGGGAAATCCAGGCCAAGGGAAATCCAAGCCTGCCTCTTCTGAAGCATGCATATGCCACCTACGACCATGTTGTTCCTGTCGGCGAAGATATCCGTCCTGCTGTGGAGCGTATCGGCGGCCGGACAGACAATGTGCAGGTGATCGAAAACTATATGGATATCGAGGATATCCGTTCCCGTGCACAGCTTCCACTGACTTTTGATCCGGAAACCAGATCCAACGCTTCTCTTCGAAAGCTTCAGAAGATTCTGGACTGTTCCGATACAAAATTCATCAATATCGGACGATACGCGCCCGAAAAGGGGCAGGAGAGACTGATCCGTGCTTTTGATCAGTTCTGGCATACTCATCCAAAGACATGGCTGATCATCATCGGCGGAATGGGTGATCTGTATGAAAGTCTTCGCCGCCTTGCCAGAAGTCTGGATTCCGGGAAACATATCGTACTTCTGAAATCCATGAGTAATCCGATGCCGGTTCTGAGTCGATGTGACTTTTTTATCCTCTCTTCCTTCTATGAAGGACAGGTACTTGTTGTTCCAGAGGCAGATGTACTCGGCCTTCCGGTTGCAGCCTGCGATGTCAACGGAGCCAGATCCTTCCTCAAAGAATATGGCGGCACACTCTTGCCTGACAGTGAAGAAGGAATTCTTCAGGGCATGGAAATGTACGCTGCGGGTGAAATACAGCCTCTTCATGTCGATTACGAAAAAAGAAATCAAAAGATCATTCAGAAATGTGAGGTTCTTTTCCAGGAATGAAGCTCTGACTGTCTGTCTTTTACACACTATAATAAACGGAGAAAACATTTATGAAATCTTATCACCAGAAATTTATATCCGACCATCCACTTGAATCCACACCTATGGCTGAAATTGCGGGCTTTCCAGTCCGTCCGGGTATTTTTGACCTGAATGGAGCTTCCCCTCTGCAGAATGGTGTGAACTTTACCATCCATACCTGCGGCGGAACTTCCTGTGAGCTTCTTCTCTTTCATCGGGCCCAGGAGGAACCATTTGCGGTTCTTCCTTTCCCGGAGGCCTACAAGATCGGAGATGTCTATTCCATGATCGTCTATGGACTTAATATCGAAGAATTCGAGTATGCCTACCGCGTGGACGGTCCTTACTGTCCGGAAAAGGGACTCCTTTTTGACAAGAACAACATCCTTCTGGATCCTTACGCCAGAGCCGTTGCCGGTCAGCGAACCTGGGGAATCCGCTGGGATCACACCTACCATGCACGAGTTGTAAAGGATACCTTTGACTGGGGTGATGTCCCTCAGTCCAAAAAAGAACTCTGTGACCTGATCATCTATGAACTTCATGTAAGAGATTTTACTCACCATCCGTCCTCCGGTGTACAGCACAGAGGAACCTTTGCCGGGCTTATGGAAAAAATCCCCTACCTCAAAGAACTCGGGATCAACGCAGTAGAACTGATGCCTATTTTTGAATTCGATGAAACCATGAATGCAAGAACCGTAAACGGAACACAGCTTCTGGAATGCTGGGGTTATAATACGGTCAGTTTCTTCGCGCCGAACAGTAGCTATTCTTCTGCCAATGAACACAACCGTGAGGGAACAGAGCTCAAGACTCTGATCCGCGAGCTTCATGCAAACGGCATCGAAGTTATCCTGGATGTTGTATTTAACCACACTGCAGAGGGAAATGAAAAGGGACCTTCCTTCAGCTTCAAGGGATTCGACAACAACATTTACTATATGCTGACTCCTGACGGAAATTACTACAACTTCAGCGGCTGCGGAAACACTCTGAACTGTAACCATCCTGTCGTTCAGCAGCTGATTCTGGAATGCCTGCGCTACTGGACCATCAGTTACCGTATTGACGGTTTCCGTTTCGATCTCGCCAGCATTCTCGGACGAAACGAGGATGGTTCTCCGATGAACAACCCTCCTCTTCTGCGTACCCTCGCTGATGATCCGATCTTAAGCAACGTCAAGCTGATCGCAGAGGCATGGGACGCCGGCGGTCTTTATCAGGTCGGCAGCTTCCCGGCAAGCGGACGCTGGGCCGAATGGAATGGACGCTACCGTGATTCTCTCAGAGGTTTTCTCAAAGGCGACTGCTGGCAGGCATGGGACGCTGCCTGGAGTATATCCGGATCCGGTGATCTCTATGGCGGTTTTTATGAAAATAACAAAAACAACTATGCAGGATATAACTCCTGTGTCAACTTCCTGACCTGTCACGACGGATTTACTCTTTATGACCTTTACGCCTACAACAACAAACACAATGAAGCAAACGGATGGGACAATGCAGACGGTGCCAACGACAACCGCAGCTGGAACTGCGGTGCTGAGGGTGAAACCGATGATCCTGATGTGCTTTCCCTTCGCTACCGTATGATCCGTAATGCCTGCGCTGTCCTGATGTGCAGCCGCGGAACTCCTATGTTCCTCTCAGGTGATGAATTCGGAAATACAAAATTCGGAAACAACAACAGTTACTGTCAGGACAGCAAGATCTCCTGGCTCGACTGGCGCATGCTCGAAAAGAACCGTGATCTCTTTGAATTCTTCAAATTTATGATTGCCTTCCGTAAACAGCACACTGTTATCCACAAAAAACTCCCGGATTCTGTCTGTGGCATGGATCCTATCCACACTTATAACCTCAATGCAGAAGAAGTGGATATTCCAAGAGATGCACGTACCTTCTGTGTCAGCTTTACAGGTTATGACAAGAATAAAGGAAAAGATGATCTTGTCTACATCGCAGTCAATACCTACTGGGAGGACGTAACCATCACCCTGCCAAATCTTCAGGGACACGGTGCATGGCACTTAAGCGTCAATACCTATGGAGATGAGAACGGACGTTACTGCTACCCGGATGGTCAGGATCCTCGTATTGACAGTACTTTTATCCTTCGTCCTCGAACGGTTGCAGTATTTACCGGAAAAGATCATTGAGTATTTTTTAAAGCTTCAAAAACAAATGAGCTGGTATATCAATTTACACCAGCTCATTTGTTTTATTTATTTCTTAATCTGTCCATAATAAGCATTTGCACCATGTTTACGATAGTAATGCTTGTCCTGTAACTCCTGAGGTGCCGGTTTCACCTGTGGATTGATCGTCTCACAACGGCATGCCATTTTTGCTACTTCTTCGAGAACCACTGCATTGTGTACCGCCTCATGAGCGTCCTTGCCCCAGGTAAAAGGTCCATGATTCTTGCAAAGCACTGCCGGAACAGCCTCATAATCACTGTTCTTGAAATACTCCGCGATCAGAACACCTGTATTCTTCTCATAAGCTTCATCAATCTCTTCTTTTGTCAGATTACGTACGCACGGAACTTCACCATAAATATAATCTGCATGAGTTGTTCCATAGCATGGAATAGATCTTCCTGCCTGTGCCCAGCTTGTTGCCCACGGAGAATGTGTATGCACGATTCCTCCGATATTCGGGAAGGCATTATAAAGAACGACATGTGTTGCAGTGTCAGAAGACGGATTGTATTCCCCTTCAACTTTATTTCCCTCAAGATCCACAACTACCATATCTTCCGGTCTGAGTTTATCATAATCCACACCACTCGGTTTGATAACGAACAGCCCCTTTTCACGGTCAATACCACTGACATTTCCCCAGGTAAAAGTAACCAGTCCGTATTTCGGAAGATCCATATTAGCTTTATATACTTCTTCTTTTAATTTTTCAAGCATTGTCTTACTCCTCTATACAAAACTCAAGTCCCTGCTTTTCTATGTACAGTAACTTATGTTTTATCCTTTAACTCTACCAGATATCAGACTCTACTGCTGCTCTCTCAACAGGAAGACCTTTGAGATATCTGTCCATAAACTCATTGAATCCCTGAACTCCTTCTGGTTCCGGATCCAATGTACTTCCTTCATTGCCTGCAAATACACGGTTATCCAGGAATTCATCCAGAGTCTCTCCGTCTTTCTTATCCACCAGATAAGCTGCCAGAAGTGCAATACCCCATGCACCGCCCTCACCTGCTGTTGACATAACGGAAACCGGTGCATTCACTGCATCTGCAAGAATCTGCTGTCCGACACCTTTGGTCTTGAACAATCCGCCATGACCTAAGAGTCTTTCAATCTTTACATGCTCCTGATCGATCAGGATATTTAATCCAACGCGCATTGCTCCAAGACAGGTGTAAAGATTTGTTCTCATAAAGTTTGCAAGTGTGAATTTACTCTCAGGAGAACGGACAAATAACGGACGGCCTTCTTCAAAGCCTGTCATATGCTCTCCGGAGAAATAACAGTAGGACAGAAGTCCACCACAGTCCGGATCACCTTCCATAGCTTTATTATAGAGGGTTCCAAAAAGTTTGTTCATATCCACTTCCATTCCCATTGCTTCTGCAAACTCTTTGAATACATTTACCCATGCATTCAGATCAGAAGTACAGTTGTTGGAATGTGCCATGGCAACTGCATCACCTGCAGGTGTAGTTACCATATCGATTTCTTTGTATGGTTTGGAAAGTGCCTTCTCAAGAACGATCATTGCAAATACGGAAGTACCTGCGGAAACATTTCCTGTACGCTGTTTTACGCTGTTGGTTGCCACCATACCGGTTCCTGCATCGCCCTCCGGAGGGCACATCGGTATTCCGGCCTTCAGTTTACCAGTCGGATCAAGGAATCTGGCTCCTTCCTCCGTCAGAGTACCGGCATCCTGTCCTGCAACCATAACTTCCGGCATAATATCGCGAAGTTTCCACGGAAATCCGTAAGATTCTACCAGACTGTCAAACTTATCAACCATCTCCTGGTTGTAATCTTTCGTCTTTGAATCAACAGGGAACATACCTGCCGCATCACCAATACCAAGAACACGCTTTCCTGTCAGCATACGATGCACATACGCTTCCAGTGTACACATATAGTCGATGTCCTTCACATGCTCTTCTCCGTTCAGGATCGCCTGATACAGATGTGCGATACTCCATCTCTGCGGAATATTGTACTGGAAAAGCTCCATCAGCTTCTCAGATGCCTCACCTGTGATATTATTTCTCCAGGTACGGAACGGAACAAGAAGTTTACCCTCTTTGTCAAACGGCATATATCCATGCATCATGGCACTGATTCCAAGTGCACCGACACTTGTCAGCTCTACGCCGTATTTTTCCTGTACATCTTTTGTCAGATCACTGTAACTTCCCTGTAATCCTTTATGAATATCATCCAGAGAATAGGTCCACACACCGTTTTCGTAGCGGTTTTCCCATTCATAGCTTCCGGATGCGATCGGATTATATCTGTCATCTACCAGAACCGCTTTGATTCTGGTAGATCCAAATTCTATTCCAAGTGCTGTTTTGTTGTTCAAAATAGCTGTCTTTGCTTCATTTACACTCATTGTAAATCCTCCCAACTTCTGTGATTGCCACATCCGCCGCTTTATTTTCTGAATGCGATCTCATTCCATCTCAGTTCATTTTTGAAGTTGCGGATGGTTGTGTCTTTGTCAATGTAGACAGCTTCGATTCCCATTGCTGCTGCCCAGTCACCCATCTGTTCAGCAGTCAGATCATAGGAAAATGCAGTATGATGAGCACCACCTGCAAGGATCCATGCCTCTGCTCCTGTTGCCAGATCCGGCTGCGGAGTCCAGAACGCACTTCCTACCGGAAGTTTCGGCATCGGTTTTTCAACCTTCTTGCAATCAACATCATTAATGATCAGACGGAAACGATCTCCCAGATCTACCAGAGAAGTAGCTACTGCCGGACCAGTCTTGGATGTAAATACAAGTCTTGCCGGATCCTCTCTGGCACCCATGGAAAGCGGGCATACTTTGATGCCAATCTTACCGTCAGCGATCGTCGGGCATACTTCCAACATATGTGACTGAAGAATGCCTTCCTTACCCGGAACAAGATTGTATGTATAATCCTCCATGAAAGAAGTTCCCTTCGCATCCTTCACCCCTGCAGTCATGATCTTCATCAGACGTACCATTGCCGCGGTCTTCCAGTCACCTTCAGCGCCGAATCCGTATCCCTTCTCCATCAGACGCTGCATTGCAAGTCCCGGAAGCTGCTGTAAACTGCCAAGATCTCCGAAATGAGTAACAACTGCCTGATAGTTTTTCTCCTCCAGGAATCTCTCAAATCCGATTTCAATTGCTGCCTGTACTGCTACATGACGTTTGAATTCTTCCGGGTCTCTGCCCTCAAAAAGAATGTCATATTTATTATAATATTCTTCGACTAAAACATCAATATCTCCTTTTGAAACATCCTTCACATAATCGCATACTTCATTGACCGGATAAGCATCCACTTCCCATCCGAATTTGATCTGTGCCTCTACTTTATCGCCCTCGGTAACAGCTACATTTCTCATGTTATCCGCAACACGGCAGACACGGATATGGCTGCTTTCCATGATGCCGACTGCGGTACGCATCCAAGATGCCAGTCTCTCCTGAACCTTCTTATCAGCCCAGTGTCCGACGATAACTTTTCTCTCGATTCCCATGCGGGTAACGATATGACCATACTCTCTTCCACCATGAGCAGACTGGTTTTCATTCATGAAATCCATATCAATTGTGTCATATGGTATTTCCTGGTTAAACTGTGTATGCAGATGGCACAATGGTTTTCTGTATTCCTTCAGTCCAAGGATCCAGGATTTTGCAGGAGAAAATGTATGCATCCAAGTGATCACACCTGCACATTCATCGTCTGCATTAGCCTCATTAAAAGTCTTACGGATCAGCTCATTTGTGATCAATGTTGGTTTCCACACCAGTTCAAAAGGAAGAACGCCTGATTTGTTCAGTTCCTCAACAATAATTCTTGAGTGTTCTGCAACTTTTCTTAAGCATTCATCTCCATAAAGATCCTGTGAGCCTGTGCAAAACCAGAACTTATAATTTCTACCTGTAACCATAACAAAAAACCTCCATATATTTTTCTTTGATCATTTTTTCTTCTTTGCGGAAGCCAGTACAGACTGGATCACGATGAAGAAGCAAAGCAGTGCGGAAAGTACGATTCGTACCCACCAGCTTGATAAAGTACCCTGTGCTGTGATCAGACTGGAAATCGTTCCTTTGATCAGCACACCAAACAAGGAACCGATCGGGGTACCAACACCACCGGAAAGAAGTGTTCCACCGATAACGGCTGAAGAAATTGCATCCATCTCAAGACCTTTTGCCTGCTCTACGAAACCGGCGCAGCTGTTGAGGCAGAAGAGGAATCCGCCAAGTCCTGCAAGAAATCCATCCAGTACATAAGCACGGAACATTGTTTTTTTGACATCAAGACCCATCATCAGGGCACTCTGTCTGTTTCCACCGATCGCATACAGTTTACGGCCGAATTTGAAATATTTCAGAAGCACTGCAATAATGAGAACTACGATAATTGCGATCACTACTGTCGGCGGAATGTATGCCGGGATAAATTTACCTTTTTTGTTTGTAGAACCAAATGGCATGTAGAAACGGTAGTTTGCCCATTTCAGGAATACTTCGTTTTTGATGGAGATCATGTCTGTACTGATGATTGCTGTCATACCACGTCCGAAGAACATGCCGGCAAGTGTTACGATAAATGGCTGGATTCCCATGTAAGTTACCAGGAATCCCTGTACGATACCAAAAGCAAGGCCGATCAGAAGTGCTGCAAGAACTGCCACATATGCACTCACGCCTTTGTTTTCCATAAGGTCTGCCATTACCATGCAGACAAGTGCTGTTACAGAACCAACGGAGATATCAATACCACCGGTGATCATAACGATCGTCAGACCACAGGAAATAACGAGAAGACCTGCATTTGATACAAAAAGATTCAGAAACATCTGCGGTTTGGCAAAACCTTTATCTGCAAAGATCACCATACCTGCTGCATACATAACGAAGAACAGAACGATCGTGATCAACAGCAGAAATCCGGTACTTGTCATTTTCTTTTTCTGTTTCATTATTTCTGACCTCCCTCTGCTGCAACGGAAACTTTTTTGCTTCTGTGGCTTTCAATAAATTTCTTGAACACATCACTCTGCAGAGTAACAATGATAATAACGACGATCGCTTTGTAAACCGGAAGCTGATCGGCTTTTACATTCATTGCATACAGAGTTGTTGTCAGTGCCTGGATTGTATAAGCTCCGATTACAGAACCGATCAGGCTGAATTTACCACCGCCAAGGAAGTTACCGCCAAGTGCAACCGCCAGGATGGCATCCATCTCAAGGTTCAGACCAATGTTGTTCGCATCTGCGGAATAGATACGGCTGGATGCTACCAGTCCGGCGATTCCTGCAAGAACACCGCAGATCACGTAAGTCAGGAACTTAATCATGGTAGAGTTCAGACCTACCAGTCGTGCTGCTTTACCATTGATACCAACACTCTCAATATAAAGTCCAAGAGCTGTCTTTTTCAAAATCAAAGCTACGATAACTACGGTTACGATTGCGAAAAGAACAGGCGTCGGAACCGGAGATTTACCGATATATCCACCTGCCATCTGGAAAGATGGAACACGGATGTAAGTGATCTGTCCATTTGTAACAAGCTGTGCGATACCTCGTCCTGCAGTATAAAGGATCAACGTTGCTACCATCGGCTGGATATTCAGCTTCGCTACCAGAAATCCGTTAAATGCTCCGCAGAGTGCTGCTGCAAGAAGTGCTGCAATAACTGCAATGATCAGAGAACTCTGATATTCAGTTACGGAAGATGCACCACCAGATAAGATCTGACAGCATACAGCTGCTGCAACCGCCATAACTGCACCAACACTGATATCCTGTCCACCGGATGCTGCTGTAACAAGTGTCATACCAACTGCAAGGATTACCAGTTCAGATGCACGGTTGATAACATCAATAACATATCCATAAAGGACACCATTTCGAATCGTAATATTAAAGAAGTCCGGAGTCTTGATCACATTGATCAGAAGGACCGCGATCAGACACACGATAGGAAGAAAGAGTCGTGCACTCGTGATCTTTTTTAATTTACTTTTATTCATTCTTATCGTCACCTCCTGCAATTGCTTTCATGATATTA
>OIWK01001650.1_pt1 | contig 19988 bp, 9 predicted proteins | sample 1587401 | NCBI WGS metagenome assembly OIWK01 (sample SAMEA3888911, study PRJEB22519) | human gut metagenome | biome: human gut; feature: human-associated habitat; material: faeces | place: Denmark | collected 2009
GGCATTTGTTAGTCAAGGCTCGATGCCTTGACTAACAAATACATGAATATCAATATTTCAAGTATTGCCAATTTGGGGCATCGAGCCCCAAATTGGCAATGCCGACGTGGGGACGCGTCGCCCCCAGGTTAGGACGCGCTCCCCCCCAATTAGGCAGACAAATTGCAGTTTACAGAGTCTTATTAATCACATTCCTATCCAATAACTATCTGAAGAATTCTTGGAACATATAGTAACATGTATCCTTTTCTCTAATTGAAGAGAACTTACAGGGAGTATGAGCTGTTCCCAAATGCGATAGCTACAATCGTTCACTTTACGATGTTTTAATGTTAAAAAATAGTGATATTCAAAACATTTGTTTGATGTATTAGTATGAAATATTGACATTTTGTAGGAGGTATTGTAAAGTGTGCTTACGTTTTGATGAACAAGAACACTATTTTTTGCAACAAAATTAAAGGTTTGTAGTATTAATAATTCTTAATTTTCTAAATTTACATAGTGAAAAATACTTGTGACGCATAGAAAAACTATTAAATTTGCAGTCAGTTCTTAAAGTATCCTTAGACTAAAAAATGTTTGTTTCATTTAGTGTTATTGGACTAAAAATGCGTTTAGTAAAAGCGCTTGTGGTGCGTAGTTCATTGACAATTACCGTGTTAAACGGAGTGTGAGGACTGCTTTATATCAAACATCTTTATTTCAAGTCGTCTTGTTAATAAGATCGACTTACAACATATAAGTAAAAACATAAAACAAAATATTTAATCCAAAAAATGCGTATGAAAAACCGTTTTTGCAGAATGAGTAAGCAGCTGCTTGGAATAGCGTGCTTGCTGTCAACCTGCGGTGTTACGTATTCATGCTCTGACGATTACGATTTGGACGAAAAGTCTCCTTCGTTCTTGGGAAAGAGTATTTATGACGAGTTGAACGCCAAGGGTGATTTTAAGACTGTAATTAGGTTAATTGACGATCTTGGTTATAAAGAAGTCTTGTCAAAGACAGGTAGTAAAACACTGTTTGTGGCAAACGATGACGCTTATGCCAAGTTCTTAGAAACAACAACGTGGAAGGATGGTAATGGCGAACCCGTTCGCAGTTACGATCAACTTACTACGGCTCAGAAACGCCTACTCTTGAATGGCTCAATGTTAAACAATGCCTATGTGCTTGAAATGTTGACTACTATTCAGGGGCCGGTGAAGAATTTGTGTATCCGACAGTTATCTTCAATGTCGGCTACTGACTCTGTGCCTATGTTTAAGTATGACGAACTTCCGAATAACTTAAACAATATTGATGGTAATGCCATTACGCCCGATAAGCGTTATTGGGATAACTATCGCAAACCAGAAAAGGGATGGACATACTTGGCACTTGATAATACAGCGCCTATGTTGACCCATTTCTTGCAAGCACAGATGAATGAAAAGAACATCACTCCTTCTGATGTTTCATTTATTCTTGGTTTAGATGATACTGATAAAGCTTGGAACGACAATAGTAACCGTAGCTTCGTTTATGATGCTGAAATCGTGAAAGGTGGTGCTGATGTTACTTGCTTGAATGGTTACTATCATCAGATTGACAAAGTGTTGGTTACTCCGGGTAATATGGCTGAAGAAATTCGCTTGAACCCAACCACTTCTTTGTTTAGCGCGATGCTCGAACGTTTTAGCGCTCCATATTATGATGCTAACTTGACTGAGGAATATAAAGCTCTGCACTCTATGCGCTCTGACTCTATATTCCAAAAACTGTATATAGCTCAGCGTGGTCAGCAAGGAAGCATTTCTAAGGACCCTTCAGGCGAAGCTTTGGGCGGTGATATTCCACGCCTTTCTTTTGACCCAGGATGGAATGCTTATTCGGTAGAAAACTCAACGAAAGAGCAGGATATGGCTGCTATGTTCGTTCCTTCTGACGATGCTATGAAGCAATACTTCTTGCGTGGTGCAGGTGCTTCTTTGATTGAAAATTATGGTAATAAGGACAATACGGAAGAAAACTTGCTAGAGAATTTGTATCAGATTCCTCAAAATATCATTGTTAAGATGATTAACAACTTGATGAAGGAATCGTTCAATTCTACCGTTCCAAGTAAGTATCTTTCAGTAATGAACTCTGCACAAGACCAGATGTTTAGTCAATACAAATCACTTGGAGATTTCAAGAAGGGAATAAATAAGGTGTTGTTGGCTAACAATGGTGTAGTTTATGTAATGAATGACATGATTGCACCTCCTGATTATGCTTCAGTTTCTGGTCCTGTCCTTTCTGACCAAAGTGCTCGTGTAATGAATACGATTATTCATGCCGATGATAACTTTGTTAGCAAGGCTCAGTATGCTAATGCGCCCTTGCGTAAGTTCTATAGCACTTACTTGTTGGCCATGCAGTCACACTTCTCTCTCTTTGTACCCATAGATGCTGGTTTGGCAGATTATGGTTATTTTGACCCCGTAGCTGCTGCTTCTGCTGATAGAACGCAACAGAAGTATTGGACGATGAAGCCTGCTAATATTACAATAAAAGGTGCTAAGCAAGTTGCTGTTTTAGCTCAGGCATATCGTTATGATGCTTCTAAGGGCTTAGATGCTGCGAATAGCAGACCAATGGGTAATGCTTATTCAAGTGCTGCAACTGACAATGTTGAGACTTCTAACTATGGCCCAACCAAGAAGCAAATGATGATTGATATGGTCGATCAGCATATCTTGGTACATGGTGATGGTAATGGCTCTACAAGTATTGAAGCTAATCATAAGTACTATTTGTCACGTAGCGGTGCACCTGTTATTGTTGACAATAAGGGTAATGTTAACAATGGCTCTGGCATGGTTGTAGAAGGTGGCTATCAAAAGGATGTCAACAATGATGCTTATGGCGAAGCTAACGACTTTAAGTGTAAGGTGACTAAGGGATATGACCTTTCAACAGGTTATGGTAATGGTCATACTTACTTCCTTGATCGCCCTATGCAGCCTACAACGAATAATGTATATCAAGTATTTAATGCATTAAAGAAGAATAATGTAGGTTATAGCAAGTTCTTTGATATGTGCTGCGACTTCGTATACAGTAATAACCAAGACCTGCTGCTTCAGATATTTAATAAGGTATATGAAAGTGCTGACGCAACAACTCCTGTTGATAAAGTGAAGGAGGGGTCAAACGAATGGTTGACTGAATTGCAGAAGTATGCAATCTTCTCATTGAATTCTAATCAAACGGGTGGACGTTACACTGCAGCCAATACTAACTTGATTCGTTTCTTCAACAACTATCGTTATACGATTTTCGTTCCTTCTGATGACGCTATTGATGAGGCAGTAAGTCATGGTTTGCCAACGCTTACTAAAATAGAAAGTTTTGTAAACGAAAACTATGACGCTGAAAAGAAGGCTTGGAAGTTGCGCGAAGTAAATGGTGAACCCGAGAAGCTTGTGCTTGACGAAGACGGCAAGTATGTAGCTCCAGCTCAATTGGAAGCTCGTGCTATGATTACTTGTTTGATTAACTTCTTGAAGTATCACTTCTGTGATCAGTCTTACTTCGTTGACGAATATGCTGACCATGACTATTCTTATAGCCAGTCTTCATGTACAGATAGCAAGACCAACTCGTTCATTCCCGTTGCAGTTCGTCACACAACGAATGGACTTGAGGTGTTTGATGCTCGTTCAATGACCAATGGTAAGGTGGTTGCAAGTAAGGCAAATCCAGTCAAAGTGGCTACAAATGATGCAAAAGTGTTCAATTTGTTTGCTCGAGATTACGAATTGAATAATGCTTCTACCTCAGCACGCTCAATTAAGTCTTCATCTTACGTTGTAGTGCAAGGTCTAAAAGATCGAGATTTCTTACTTTTTGATGCCTCAAAGGCTAATAAATTCAACGACGCTTGGTCTTCTCCAGCTAAAGCTAAAGCATTCCTTCAGAAGTATCGACTCAAGAAATAAATACCAATATTATGAATAACATAAAGTTCCTATTGACGCTGGTCTTGTGCTTCTTTTGTGCTTTAGCTGCTAATGCACAGAAGCGCATATCGGGTCGTGTCTGGAGTAAGACAGATGGCCCTATCGTGATGGCGTATGTAGTCGAACAGGATAAGAATAACCGTAACGTTACTGCAGCTCAGACTGATGCAAATGGTAACTTCTCTATGGTTGTTAAGAATCCTGCTAATAGACTGCGTGTATCTTATATTGGCTACCAAACGAAAATCATTCCTATTGGTGGCAACTCACACTTTAATGTTGAGTTGATTGATAAAAATACGTTCAAAACTGCCGAAGTAACCACAACGCGTAAAACGCGTTCAAATGGTCTCGTAATTCCTGAACGTGAAATTTCAACCGCTCAGCAAACACTCGACATGGACCAAATGGCTGGTCTGTCGTTCGAGACTGCAGCCGACGCTCTCCAGGGTGAGATTGCCGGTCTTGACATCGTGTCTAATTCTGGTAACCTTGGTTCTGGTTCTACTATGCGTTTGCGTGGTGTATCTTCTATCAATGGTAGCCAAAATCCCTTGATTGTTGTTGATGGCAACATTCTTGAAGATTACGATAATAGTTCACTCGATTTGGACAACATGGAAAACCAAGAGCAGTTCGCTACTCTTTTGCAGGTTGCTCCTGAAGACATCGCTACTATTAAGGTGTTGAAGGACGCTGCTGCAACTGCAATTTGGGGTTCTCGTGGTTCAAACGGTGTAATCGAGATTTCGACTCGTCGTGGTGCTCGCGGTAAGACTAAGGTTAACTTCAGCTATCGTTTCTCAGGTGCATGGCAGCCTTCTGGCATGAAGATGCTTGATGGTGATGGCTATACCATGATGTTGAAGGAAGCTTATCACAATCCTCGTGTGCTTTCAGAAGAAGCCTCAAGTATTGCTGAGATTATGTACCTTACTGACCACCCCTCTTATTATGGTAACTATAATAAGAATACGGACTGGGTTAAGAAGGTAACTCAATTCGGTCAGACTCACAACTATGGTTTGTCTGTATCAGGTGGTGGTGAAAAGGCACAGTTCCGTGTGTCTGGTACCTATGACCACGAAACGGGTACTATTATTAAGCAATCTTTGGATCGTTTGACGACTCGTATGAATCTGGACTACTTCGTTTCAGATCGTATCCGCTTCTCTTCAAACTTCGACTTGTCTTATACTAAGAATAATAAGAACTACGGTAATGACCTTTTAGGACGTGCTTACAATGCAATGCCTAATATGTCAGTTTATCGTAACGAATATCGCGAGACTGCTGATGGTGTAGGTGAATATTTCAATACAGGTGAATATTTCATTATGCCTCCTGCAGCGGCTTCTGCTGGTCTTGTTGGTGCAAATAGTGGTCGTTCTTCTTACTATTTGTCAGACATGATTAATAATGGTAACCCTGTAGCGATTGCCAATTTAGCTTGGCAGCATGAGTCTTCTTATACCATTCGTCCTCAGTTCCAATTGCGCTATAAATTGTTGGGCAAGAGTGATGACGAGACCACACTTGACTATAATGGCGAGGTTTTCTTAAATGTCTATACTTATAGTTCTTCTTCTTATTATCCTGGTTCTTTAACTTCACAGGCATGGAGTGAAGGTATCAATGTGACAAGTGATGGTCAGAACAAGAATTTGAAGTTTACAACACGTCATCAATTAGTATTCCATCCTCACTTTGCGAATACTGACCACCAGTTGCAGATTATGGGTCAGTTTGAGGCTTCAACTAATAGCGGTTCTAGTCAGAGTCACAAAACGAGTGGTGTTGTAGGTGGTATTACCGATCCTACAGTTGATGCTTATCTTACAGCTTCTTCTTCAAGTACTGGTCGTGGCCATGATGCTGCTGGTTTAGGCTCATTGCACTATGCCTTTGGTTCTAAGTACATCTTCGACTTCACACTGCGTGCCGATGGTAGTACCAAGTTTGGCTCTGGCAAAAAGTGGGGTTTCTTCCCTGGTATATCTGGCCGTTGGAATATTTCAGACGAAGCTTTCTTCAAACCCTTGCGCAGCGTGATTAGCATGTTGTCATTCGCTCCAGGTTGGGGTATTACTGGTAACCCTCCAGGTAGTGAAGGTTTGATGTACAATAAGTACAACCGTAATGGTAAGGCTTATAATGGCACACAAGTTATGCGTCCGCAAAACTTGAAGTTGACTGAAATCCGTTGGGAGAAGACAAAGTCTTGGAATATTGGTGTTAACTTAAACTTCTTTGATGATTTGTTAAAGTTCGACTTGAATGTCTATAATCGTAAGACGACAGACTTGTTGAACTCGGGTGTTCGTATCCCTTCTACAACAGGTTTCGCTACTTTGGATTGGGCTAACGTAGGTGACATCGAGAATAAAGGTTGGGAACTTTACATCACAACGCGTGACATCTTTAAGGTTGGTAAGTTCTCTATGAACTTGCGTGCTAACTTTGCTCAGAACTTGAATACCATTACGCGTATGGACGCTTCTGTATTAGCTTCATATAATACGGACATTGCTTATAATAATTCTGAAGTCTTGAAGCGTGTACAGATCGGTAATGCTTTGGGTGGTATCTATGGTTTCCGTTTCAAGGGTGTTTATGCTTACGACTACGACCACAATGGTTACTTCCAAGCTATCAATGGTCAGGAAAATCCCAAGAATAACTGGACAGACCAATTTGGTAACCCCAATACAGCTGCAGGTAACTTAACTGCTGCCGAAAATTGGAAGGGTGGCGTTAAGCCTCGTCCTGAATTGGCTAAGTCTACTCCTATCGTGTTCGATGCTAATGGTAATGTCGTGTACGATAAGAATGGTAACCCTCTTCCCATGTACTTCAACTATGGTGGTAAGAACTATCAGTTTGATGGTGGTGATGCTATCTATGAAGATATCAATCATGATGGTAACATCGATGAACTCGACGTTGTTTACTTAGGTACTTCTAATCCTAAGTTCAATGGTGGTTTCGGTGTAAACTTTAAGTATGGTCGTTGGGAATTGAAGACCTCTTTCAACTTCCGTGTTGGCAACAAGATTATCAACTTGGCTCGTTTGAATGCTGAGAGCATGACAAGTAACAAGAATCAGTGTGCTTCTGTAAGCCATCGTTGGCGTAAGAATGGTCAGTACACGACGATTCCTCATGCAATGAACTCTGGTGTAAAGGTTACTTATAACTCTCTCATCAGCGATCGTTTTGTTGAGCCTGGTGACTTCCTTCGTTTCCAATACTTCCAGCTCTCTTATAGCGTACCTGCTGAAAAGTTGAAGAAGATTGGTTTGAATACACTTCGTATCTCTGCTTCAGGTAATAACTTAATCTTCTGGTCTAAATATTCTGGTGTTGATCCCGAGCATTCTGCAAGTGGTTATAATCCAGCTACAGATAGTTCACAGACCCCCCGTTCACGCTCATTTACGTTTAGCTTGAACTTTGGTTTCTAATAAGTGAAATAGGATAGGGGAGTGTTTGCACTCTTAGCTGTAAAACACTCCCCATTTTTCCTTTACCGATGTAATATTATCATCATGAAAAGTAAAAAATTATATACAAAGCTTCTGTTGGCTGGTGGACTCCTTTTGTTCAGTGGCTCGTTGACTTCGTGCAACGACTTCTTGACATTGTTGCCTACGGACCAACTTCCAGAGGAAAACTTCTGGCAGGATAAGGCTGACCTTGATGGTGTACGCGCAGGTGCCTACGATCAGTTGGCTAATGCTACGCAGACTGGTAAGATCCTTCAGTGGGGTGAGTTACGTTCTGACAACCTTACATTGAATACGGTTTCAAATACATCAATCGACAACTTACAGAATGCTATTTTACAGCCTAACAATAATATGTTTGATTGGGCTGGTTTCTATACGGGTATTAACTACTGCAATCTTGTTATTGAGAAGGGTGCTGATATGACTGTTCCTGGCAAGGAAGTTGATCCCAGTTTTACTCGTGCAGAGTATAATAGCTATCGTGCTGAAATGTTTGCTTTGCGCTCTCTTTATTACTTCTACTTGGTTCGTTCATATCGTGATGTTCCTTATGTAACATCTTCTGTTCGTACTGATGCAGAGGCTATGAAGAGTCGTATTGCTGTGTCTTCTGGTGTGGCTATTTTAGGTGAATGTATTGACTCTGTTGAGACAAACTTAAAATATGCTACAGAAAACTTTGGCTCTGATGCCGAAAACCGTGGCCGCTTTACCAAGAATGGTATGCGTGCTTTGTTGGCTGACATGTATTTGTGGCGTGCTTGTATGTTGAAAGACTATGTAAGCAAAGATGGCGCAGGTCGTGTCAACCTTTCTGATGTTGCGGCTACTGATGCTGATGGCAATGTAACTGGCTCGTATACAACTAAGGATGGCGAGGCTATCACTGATGCTTATTGCAACACTTTGGCTAAGACTTGCTTAGAAAAAGCAAAGAAATATGCCGATGATGCTATTAAGTATATCAAAGTAAAGTATGACGAGGAACTCGAGAAAAATACAGGTATAGTAACTGACGAACAAAGAACGCAGCCTTATCCCCTCTATTTGAATAATAGGGAGATGACAGCTATAGCTGATATGTCGTATGCCTATAATTTTGGTAGTCAGAACTCTCTTGAAGGAATTTTAGAGTTACAGTATGATGGTACTTCAACTACCAATGGTACTGTCAATTCTTATTTTTCAACCTATTCTTCTAACCAGTTCAACCCTGGTACGATGACTTTGTCGAATGATTTGATATCTGGCGCTCAAAGTGTTGATCCGACAGTTGGATTTGGTAAGACAGACTTACGTTTGCTTGAAACTTGTTACTATCCATCTTCTGCTACGAGTAAGCCCATCTGTAAGTTTGTAATCTCTACTTTTGATGTTTCGAATTCAGAAGATTTGACAGAGACTCCAAGTTATTCTTCATTGTCAGCTCGTACTTCTTCTGCAAATAATGCTCACTGGCCTATTTATCGTCTGACTGATGTTATGTTAATAAAGGCCGAGGCTATTGCTCGTCTGGGTATCATGAATGGCTCTATTTCTTTGGACGATTTGAAGGAAGGCTATCGTTTAATCAATCAAATCTTTAAGCGTAATAATCCAGCTCTTGTATCTCCTGCAGATGCTACTGGTACAAAACGTGAATATGGTAGCGATCGTTTGAAGGGTACTGGCGTACATCAGGGTGAAGATTACTGCGTAGGTGAAAATGGTGCTCCTACCAAGACGGCAAGTGACTTACTCTCAAATGTTTATAGAGAACGTCAACGTGAATTCGTTGGTGAAGGTAAGCGTTGGTTTGATATCGTTCGTCAGGCAGAATACTCTTATGTATCAAACAAGAAGAGCAACTCTTCTGCTTTAGGTTTCGGTAGCTTCAAGTCTACTGTTGCTAATCGCTTGTCAAAACTCTATAGTTTGTACAACCCCATTTATAGTGAAGAACTCAAGGTAAATGGTAAAGGACAGGCTGACGGAGGTATGCTTGAGCAAAATCCCATTTGGGATCGTTACACCAAAAAATAGATCTTACTATGAAATCTAATAAGTTGAATATAAGTCTTCTTTCGTTAGGTTTAGGTTGTATGATGCTCTTTGGCAGTGCCTTAACTTTTACGGCATGTAAAGAGAATATTAGTGAAGATGCCTTTGCTATTGCTACGAAGAAGACAATTGAGGATTATCTGACAGATAAACCCGAACTTTCGAGCATTAAGAATATTTTTGCTCAAGTAAAGTTAGGCATATCTGAAGATGCTTCGGTAGTAGCAAGTGCTTTGTCAGCGCGTGGTAATTATACGGTTTTCGCTCCTAATAATGATGCTATTGCTGCATACGTTAGTGAGGTTACGAATGGTGAAAGCTCTGATTACAATGTTTTGACTGAGGCACAGAAGTCTGCTCTTGCTTTGAACTGTATCATTGATAATGGTGATAATAGTGCTTATGAGTTGGCAGACTTTCCCAGCAATGGTATGTTCGCTACCACCAATTTGAAAGATCGCCGTGTATCTTCTAAGCAAGATGCGGAAGGTGATTATGTATTGAATGATGTAGCGAAGGTCGTAGAATCTAATTTAGAGGCTTCAAATGGTATGTTACATGTCGTTGATCATGTAATTGTTCCTTCTGACAAGTCTATATCTGATTTGATTGACGCTGCTTCTAACATGCGCATCATGTCTCAACTCTTCCAATTGACTGGATATGCAAAGGATTCTTTGGACCTCGTAAGTCAAGTGCAAAAAGAAGATGCGTTTGAAAAGGCTCATTTGTCACATGCTGGTGAGAACCAATCTCTCTCTGGTGTTAGTAACAACTTCGCTTATCAAACCAAGCGCTACATTGGCTATACTGCTTTTGTTGAACCTGATGAAGTCTTGAATAGCGATTGGGGTATTCCTATGCCACAATATGACGAAGCTACGAAGACTATTACCAATTGGAATGAAGTCTATGCAGCATTGAAGTCAAAGTGTGAAGCCATTTATGGTACAGAGGACGCGGACGATTTAAAGAGTCCGAACAATGCCATTCATAAGTTCCTTGATTATCATGTATTAGATGGTAAGGTGGTGCTTGAAGACCGTTCAGCTGTTCACCATTGGAACGAGTATGGTTATACTTGCGGTGAAAGTTTTTCTGTAAAGTCATCTGAACATTATACGGTTGACGTTTGGGACTACTTTACAACGAAGTCTGGTTCTTTGCTGAAGATTACCAATACGGTGAATGATGAATATTATCTAAATCGTGTGGCTAAGTACAATACGACATGGTCTGGTTCGAACTTGGGTAATTATAGCTTTGAGCGTGTATTATATCCCAATAATGGTAATAATGGCTTGGATATTTTAGCCAGTAAGAAGAATATTGTTGGTGATGTAACGTATGATAATGACGGTGCTAATGGTTATTATTTCCCCATTAACCATGTATTGGTAAATTCTACTGAAACGGCTGATGCGCTTGGTTCAGAGCGTTTGCGTATTGACTTCACCACTTTCTTCCCTGAGATATTCTCAAATGGCATTCGTGGTAGCAAGCCTGCTTACTTCCCTGAAGGATATTTCGCTGGCATAACCAATGTCAGTTCCAATACTAAGATCTTCTATTTGCAAGAAGGTTTCTGCGGTAGGGGTTGGGGTTGGAAAGACTATCAAGGTGATGAATTCATCGCAACTGGTCAGTATGACTTGACAGTCAAATTGCCTCGTGTGCCTAAATCTGGCAATTATGAGTTACGTTTGGCTAGTTCGAACAACTCTTTGCGTGGTATGGTACAGGTTTACATTGGTAATTCTCCTGATCGTATGGAAATTCCTACAGGTCTTCCCATTGATATGCGTGAGACGGTAGGTATGATTCCTGGTAATCCTTGGATTAACGATAAAGAATCTCAATATGATGAGATGACTTGTCGTGAAAACGACCGTAACTTGCGTAACCAAGGTTACATGAAGGGACCACAGTACTTCCATAAGAATGGTAAGAATAAAGATGATGACCCTGTTCGTAACATTGAGGGTAATGCCGATGATGCTGCAGCATTGCGTCGTATCTTGATTGCTCAACATTTTGATGCCGATAAGACTTATTATTTGCGTTTTAAGTCTGCCATCTCTGATCCTCTTACGCAACTTTATTTGGATTACATCGAGTTCGTTCCTGTTAGTGTTTACAATGGCAATACACCCGAGGATATTTGGTAATTCATACAAAACCACACAACATTTCCTATCATGAAATTTAAATCAGTTAATTTGGTTGTTGGAGGACTGATGGGGGCCACCATGCTTTTGGGGCTTGCTTCATGTTCTGACAATCATTTCGATATTAAAAATGGAACTGCCAGTGCAAACAACACGATATGGCAGAACCTACAAGCTAATCCTGATAAGTTTAGTGATGTTAGTTCTATTTTGCAGAAAGTAAGAGTTTACAAGAGTTTAGAAGATAAAAAGCGTACTTTGACTTATGCTGAACTTCTTAACCAACCCCAAACACTTACATTTTGGGCTCCTGTGAATGGTTCTTTCGATCCTCAACCTTATCTTAGTCGCATCGATCAAATCAATAGCTATCGTGAGCAAGGTTTGACAGATAAGGCCGATACGCTTGAGTACAACTTGGGTATGCAGTTTGCGCAAAACCACTTGGCTCGTTTCAACTTTGAGTCAATCAAGGAAGATCAGGACGTTCGACTTTATAATAGCAAACTTGCAACTTATAATGCAGGTCAAAGATTGTTCAATGGCGTTGAACAACTGGACACGGAGATACCTTCTTCTAATGGTGTACTTCATGCCTTGAATGGTGTTTCTCCTTTTGCTTTCAACATTTACGATTATATTGGTGAGCATCAAAATGAGTTTCAAACTATCTATAATGCGTTAACTGATCCTGCTATCAATAAGCGTATCTTTAGCGAATCGAGCAGTACTCCTGGTGGTATGAACAACGAGGGCCAAATGGTTTACATTGACTCTGTTTACAGCTATTCCAACGAGTTGCTTGACCAAAGTGGTGCTCAGATTAAGAATGAAGATAGCCTTTACGTTGCTATCATTCCCAAAGAATCTGCTTACCAACAAGCTAAAGAGAAAGTTGAAAAATTGTTTAACTATTCAGACCGCTATAAGTACAATTACGTTGGTGGTGGTACGTTGAGTTCTGCTTTTACAACTCTCTATCAAACTACTAAGACCGACTCATTGCGTGATTATAACACCAAGAAGATGTTGATGACAAGTATGTACTTCACTCCTTCTATCTTTGGTGGACGCTTCCCCGTTAGTACTTCACGTGATAAAAAGGCTGAAATCGCTGATTATGCCATGCACGCAGACTCTTTGATTTCTACCAATGGCTTGATTTTCTACAACAGTAATAAGGGTGGACTTAACCCCATGTTCGGAGATGGTACTTGGGAAGAGGCTTCAAATGGTGTAATCTTCCCCATCTCTACTTACGATAGTGATCCTGCTTATTCAATCATGCAGAGTAAAACACTTGACATGATTAGTAGCGATAATGTCGGAGATGTCGTAATTGGTGGTGCAAGTGGTTCAAAAGGTTCTTATTACTATTTGACAGAGGGTTCTAACTGGAATAAGGATATTGATATCGATATGCTTGAGACGAAGGGTTATCGTTATTTCCAAGTTGACGCACGTGTAAGTTCAGCTTTGGAAGTTTACATTCCACTTCGTAATCTGTATAGTGGTAAATATCGTATTCGCGTTCAAATGTTGCCTAATCGTGTAGATAACAACCACAAGTACTTTACAGAAAACGAGGAAACAAACGAGCAGGAGGAAATTGTTGAACAGAAAACGAAGTTCGTTGCAACGCTTTATGATGATGAAGGTAATCGTATAGGTTCACCTTCTGAGGACATAGTAGTTGACGACCACGAAGTAAAGACGTATACACTTTTCGAATCAATCGAAATTCCTAAGTGTTATTACAATTTGCCTTCAGGCGTTTCAAATTGTTTCCCCTTGTTGAAGTTGGAGATTCCTGGTTCAATAAAGTATCGTCCTTATCGTAGAACACAATTCTCGGGCTTGAGTATCGCTAAGATTTTCATCGACCCTGTGCGTGAATAAGCATCAAGTTTCAAGTAACCTATCCTCTTGTCAAGTAGGGTAGTGTTACTTGAGCCTTAATCAACCTTAATATTGCAGATAATGAACAACAATAAGAAAATACACTTGATGCAGGGTACGCTGAGAGCTGGAGTATGTATGTTCATGCTTTCAGGTGCATGTGTACTTTACGCTCAAACTCCTCAAACAGAAGAGGGGACAGAGGCGACTCCTGCTGCTAAGGTGGCTAAAACTGCTACTAAGAAAGCTCCTAAGTACAAGATGAAGGAGGTTTCTGGTTACATCTTTGATGGTGCTACCAAAAAGCCCGTTGTAGGTGCTCAGATTCAGTCGTTGGGTAATAGTTATTATTCAGCAATAACTGACGAGAGTGGTAAGTACACCATTCGCGTTCCTGAGTTTGTTGAAGCACTTTATATTTCAGCAAAGGACACGGATTATAATCCAGCTCAAATAGGCATCAAGGGCGCTGATAATCAAAATGTCTATTTAACAAGTGGTATGAACAAAAACTTCTTTGCCAATACTACAACGTTAAATAACAATCAAACCATGCACATTGATGAACCCAATTCGCTTACCATTGAGAATGAAATGGAAAAGGGATTGTCTGGTTCAGTGCGCATTCTCAATCGTGGCGGTATGCCTGCTCAAGGTGCTGCTATGTTTATCAATGGTTTGAATTCATTGAACAGTACAGCTCAGCCTCTTGTAATTGTTGATGGTGTAATGCTTGATATGCAGTACGATCGTTCAACAATCCACCAGGGTTTTGTCAACAACCTTTTCAATATTATCGACCCTGATGATATAGAAACGGTAGAGGTCGTAAAGAACGGAACAGCACTTTATGGCGCGAAGGGTGCCAATGGTGTGTTACTCATCAATACGCGTCGTGGTAAGAGTATGGTAACGCGCATCAACTTCCGTGCTTATGCAGGTTTTGAAACTGCACCTGAGCAAATGAAGATGATGAATGCGGGGCAATATCGCAGTTATTTCTCTGAATTATTAGGTACTTTGCCTGATAATGAATATTTGGGAAGCAACAAGACCATTCCTTTCTTGAACGAAGATAAGAATTACTTCTTCTACAATTTGTATCATAACGAAACAGATTGGCAGAAAGACCTTTATCATGACACTTTTACGCAGAACTACAAGGTCAGCGTAGATGGTGGTGATGATGTTGCTATGTATCACTTGTCTTTGGGCTATGCAAAAAGCGACGCTACAGCTAAGAAGAACGACTTCAATCGTTTGAACATTCGTTTCAATACGGATGTCAACATGTTTAAGGATTTCGTTACTGGCATTGACTTCGCTTTTGCTCGTAATGCTTACAATTTACGCGACAATGGTTGGGCTGAGAACTACGACACGCGTAATATCTCTTCACCCAATGTATTGGGCCTGATTCAGACTCCGTTCATTAGTCCGTATGCTTATTTCGTACGTGCTGATGGCAATCAGTTGAGCCTTATTCACTCAAACAAGGTGTATTCTGGTAAGAATTATAGCGAGGACAATAATCCTTTCCAATACGCTACACAGTTTGGCTATACTGCACTCGTTAATCCTTATTGGGTGCTTGAAAATGGCCAAGGTAACAATAAGAACTTCTACGAGCAGACTCAGTTTAATCTGAATATTTCGCCTAATTATCGCATCAATCGTTACTTAACAGTTAAGGATCGCTTCAGCTATATTCTTAATCGTAACAATGAGAAGTACTATTTGCCAAAGTATGGTACTCCTCCCAAGTCGGTTGAAGGCTTAGGCGATGTAACGAGTGTTGTTAGTACACAGTTCGCCAAGGAAACGACTTTGTTCAATGACTTTAGTGTTGATTGGCATCGCACGTTTGGTGCACATGACATTGAGTTGTTAGGTGGTTTCCGTTTCAACTCTTATTCTTATAATCAGAGTCACATCACTGGTTACAACAATGACCAGGATAAGATGCCTAACATGGCTTACTCTTTGCAGTATAAGAATTATGGTGGTGCCAACGATACTTGGAACAACTTAGCTTATTACTTAAACGCTGCTTATAATTACAAAAATCGTTATTTCCTCTCTGGTACCATGTCAATGGAGGCTTCTTCACGCTTCGGTACGAAGGCTGACCAAGGCTTGAAGTTGTGTGGTGTAACTTGGGGACTCTTCCCTTCATTGCAAGCAGCTTGGGTTATTTCAAACGAGAAGTGGTTCAATGTTAAGGGTATCGACTACTTGAAGTTAACGGGTGGTTACGAAATTAGCGGTAACGACAATATCGATTACTACGCTACTCGTACTTACTTTGCTAACTCACAGTTCCTCGATAAGGCAACTTCACTTGTACTCTCAAATATCCAAAATCCCAAATTGCAGTGGGAAACTACCAAACGTTACAACATCGGTTTGCAAGCTAGTTTGTTGAAGAACCGTTTGAACGTTGGTATTGAATACTTCCGTAGCAATACTGACCACTTGCTTACTCGCAAGTCAGTAAGTGACATCACAGGTTTGGCTACAATGTGGTCAAATGATGGTGCATTGAAGAACTCAGGTGTAGACTTTAATGTAAATGCTATGCTTGTTCAGCACAAGGATTGGCGTTGGCAAGCAGGTTTCAGCATCGGTCATTACAAGAATGAAATCACCGCATTGCCCGAGTCAAATGTCAATTTGATTCGTACTTATGCACTTGATGACAATGGTGTTCGTATCGCAAGCAGCGAAAAGCAGATACATGGCTATACATCATCAATTTATGGTGACAACAATATCTTGACAGCCGTAGGTCATGCAGCAGGTGTATTCTATGGTTATCAGACCAAGGGCGTATTTGCTTCTGATGCAGATGCTAAGGCTGCAGGTAAGGATGGCAAATACCTTCGTTACCCGACAGGTATCTCTGATCCTACCAAGGCATCACGCGACTTCCGTGCAGGTGATGTACACTTCGTTGACCAAAATGGTGATGGTTGGATAAATGAGGCTGATATGGTAGTCATTGGCGATCCTAATCCTGATATTTATGGTAACATTTACACTTCTCTCAGCTGGAAAGGCTTGAAGTTGGATGTTAACTTTAAGTATTCTTTGGGTAATGATGTCTACAATTACCAGCGTTCACAGTTAGAGTCAATGAACAATAACTGGAACCAAACAACAGCTGTTATGAATCGTTGGCGCTATGAAGGTCAAGTCACCAACATGCCTCGTGTAATGGATCAGTCAAGCGAACAGTGGGTCAACAACGAGCGCTTCTCTGATCGTTGGATCGAAGATGGTTCTTATCTCAAACTTAAGAACGTTCGCTTAACTTATAAGGTTCCTGTAAACCTTAGCTGGTTGCTCGGTCTTTCTGTATGGGGTGAATGCAACAATGTGTTCACTATTTCTAAGTACACGGGTAATGATCCAGAATTCTCAGCAGGTAATGGTGTCCTTTATCAAGGCATTGATGCTGGTTATTTAAATTTAGGTCGTAACTTTAGCTTAGGTGTGACTATCAACCTCTAATCGTATAAAGAGTCGAGAGTGGGGAGCTCGGAAGTTAAATGCTTCACAAACTTCTCAACTCTCAACTTTCAACTCTCAATAAAATACAGCAATGAAACACAAATCGATTTTAAGTCTTCTCATCTTCCTCATGGGGTTGGGTGTAACCACCACTTCATGTGAAGATATGTTGACCCCCGATATGAATCGTTACACTGAGAACTTTACAGGTACTGATACCGTGTATTTCTACCTCGGTATCATGCGTAACGTTCAAGACATGGTAGAACAAAATCAGTTGCTGGGCGACTTGCGTAGCGACTTGGTGGCAACTACTCCGTATAGTAGCGATTCGGTATCACATATTATTGATATTGACCGTACAACCGATAAGGATGCCGATAATCAATTGGTTAATCGTGCAGCTTATTACAAAGTTATTAACCAGTGCAACTATTATTTGGCAAAGGTTGATACCAGTGTAGTAAAGAACAACATTTATTACATGAAGCGTGAATACGCTCAAGTAGTAAATGTTAGAGCTTGGACATACCTTCAGTTGGTTCAAACTTATGGCAAGGTGCCTTTCATCACCAAGCCTGTTAACAATGCAAACACTGGTTGGGAAAAGAACCCCGAGGCTTGGGCTACTGCCGACAATTTGGTAGACCTCTTAAAGGGTGACCTTGAGAAGGCACAAGTTATCGAGCGCACGTTGGGCTATCCTAATTATGGTGAGTTCCAAACGGGTAACGAAAAATTCAAGGTACAGAGCAACAAGATGCTTTTCTATGCCGATGTAATCCTTGGTGATCTCTATCTCTTGCGTAGCAATGGAAAGGCTGACTACGTTGCTGCTGCTAAGAATTATTATTACTTCTTGAAGGAAGAAGCAAAGAAGGGCATTGGCGTTACTTCAGGTGCAGCTTCATTCAACGAGGGTACCAATCCCAATGGTACTAAGTATTATACTCCAAGCGTATTAGGTTGGGTCGGTTCAGGCCTTTCGGCAACTTCGTTGGACAATGAAAACATTACTATCATTCCTTCTGCTGCTAATAAAACTTTTGGTCGTGTATTGACTCGTACAGCTCAAATCTATGGTTTTGATGCAAGTTCTTCAAACGTCACCAATTCAAATGTGAATGGTGGCGATGTAAGTACTTCTGGTAGTGTCAATATTTGGACCAATTACAAGTCACGTCAGGTAGAACCTTCAAATGCTTATCTCCAGCTTTGTGCAGCTCAACCTTATGCTCGTACGACCATTACTAATGGCGAGGAGACAGAAGTGAAGTATTACGAAGGAGCAGGTGATGCTCGTTTGTGGGCTACGGCACCTTATTTCAATACAAAAGATGCTCCCGATTCGAAAGCCCGTTTTATCACTAAGGACGCTCCTATTCAGGCGGTAACACGTGATGGTATTGCTTTTAGTCCAGAGTTTAAGCACTACAAGTCAATCTATCGTCTGCGTCAGATCTATTTGCGTTATGCAGAGGCTATCAACCGTGCAGGCTATCCTCGTATGGCTTATGCAGTGCTTACCAATGGCTTAAGTTCGTACACGATTCCTGAGATTTCTTCAGATTCAATCAAGTACGATGACGAAAACAAGACATTCCAACACGTATTCTGCATTGATAGTACTAGCATCTCTGATCGCTCTCGTGGTGCATTCTTTATCGGTGTAGATGAGCTGCGTCGTGCACAAGATGACCCAGAGTACGATCTCTATTTGAACTTCTCTTCTTCTAATTGGAGCAATGTTGGTATTCACCAATTAGGTGGTATGGCCAATGTGTCATTGATTGATAGCTTGAATGGCTATGACAAGCGTGTAGCTCAGCGTATTAAAGAAGAGGCACTTCGCACGGGTTCAGCTAACACTGCAAGTGTTCGTCGTGTTCTTCGCAAATTGGCTAATGAAGCTGCAGCTGATGGTGAAACAGGCGAAGGTGGTGACACTGAAGGGCCTTCACTTGACGAGCTCCGCAAGGACTACACAGAGATCGATCCTGAGCCAGCCAAAGAGGCAGATCCTCTCGAAATCCGTGCCGTTGAGTCTCTTATCGCTGATGAGTGCGTACTTGAGACAGCTTTCGAGGGTAGCCGTATGTTCGACCTCATTCGTTTTGCTCGTCACATGAATAACGATAGCGGTTTAACAGCTGATTATGGTACGCAATGGTTAGCATGGAAGATAGCACGTCGTGCAGTCAACTTAGCTCCTTACGAACAACCTAAGCAGTATGATGCAAGCCTTTATGGCAAAATGATTAATCCTAATAACTGGTACATCGCAAATCCTGAATACAAATAATATTTGTATTTACTAAATCCAAATAAAAAGGCATGGACGATAGTCCATGCCTTTTTTGGCTTGTAATGAATAGGTGGGTGAAACTACGATTTGAAGAGGTCTATGTAACGCGTGCTGGAATGATTACTAAGGGATATCTTTCTGTAATCAAGACATTCTTCTTAGAAGGTAATATTACGAATGGGGGCTTATAAAGCTTGATTTCTAAAGTTCAATTAGCTAAAAGAAGAGCCAGAGGCTATTCGAGTGTAAGCAACTTCATGGATATGGTATATTATATCAATGGAGGAGAATGCTTCCGCTACCCACACGAATCAACATAGATTCAAAATAGCGTTAATCCTCAGATTACTGGCAGTAGTTTGCCACCTATCTAAGGATTAACGCTACGAAATTGGTTAAAATATTTTATGTGTGAAAAATCAAGCAAGTTCCTTGCTTATATTGCTTATTTTCCACAGTTTATAGTTATATAAACTGCAATTTATCTGCCTAATTGGGGGGCGCGTCCTAACCTGGGGGCGACGCGTCCCCGCGTCGGCATTTGTAAGTCAAGGCTCGAGGCCTT
>OIWK01001679.1_pt1 | contig 19728 bp, 15 predicted proteins | sample 1587401 | NCBI WGS metagenome assembly OIWK01 (sample SAMEA3888911, study PRJEB22519) | human gut metagenome | biome: human gut; feature: human-associated habitat; material: faeces | place: Denmark | collected 2009
TTTTTTACCATAGTAGACTAACTTTTTTTGTCTCATTATATGCTGCACCCCTTTCTGCCATCTGGAAGCATCGCAAAATGTCCCGGTGACACTTCTGTCCACACACTGTTTTCCATTCCTTCACCATCATAATATTTAAGTACTCTTTGTCTTTCTCTGATGGGATCCGGAACAGGAATCGCAGACAGCAATGTTTTTGTATAAGGGTGCACCGGATTAGAATACAGTTCTTCTGACGGTGCCAGTTCTACCAGTTTTCCATGATACATGACTCCGACACGGTCACAAAGATACTCGACCATGGCCAGGTCATGAGCGATAAATAAAAATGTAAATCCATGATCCTCCTGCAAATGTCGGAACAGATTCACGATCTGTGCCTGTATAGACACATCCAGAGAAGCGATCGGTTCATCCGCAACCAGAAATTCCGGTTCCATACAAAGAGATCTGGCTATTGCCACTCTCTGTCTCTGCCCGCCGGATAACTCGGACGGATAACGATCCAGGAAACTCTTCTCAAGTCCTACATACTCCATCTGAAAGGCTGCTTCTTTCACAAAGCTTCCTCTCGGAGATGTGATATGCTGGATCCTCATAGGTTCCGTAATGATATCGGATACTTTCATTTTCTGATTCAGACTGGATGCGGAATCCTGAAAGATCATCTGGCGTCTGGTCTGCAGCATCTTTTTATACTTTTTGAATTCCTTTTTGTCACAGATATTGACACCCTTGTACCAGATTTCGCCCTGTGCAGGCTGATAAATGTTCATCAGACATCTGGCTACTGTGGATTTTCCGGAGCCAGATTCTCCTACCAGACCAAAGATCTCACCTTTATGGATCTGAAATGATACATCATCCACAGCCTTTACTTTGATCTCTTTTGTCAGATGAAACTGCTGGGTCAGATGCCTGACATCTAATAATACTTCTTTACTCACTGTGCTGACCTCCCATAGGTGATTTGATCTGTGGAGCCCTTGGATCTAGCAGCCAGGTTGCCGCATAATGCGTATCTGTGATCTTAAACATAGGCGGCATTTCTTCATAGTCAATATTTAAGGCATATTCATTTCGACATGCAAAAGCATCACCCTTTGGTGGATCGATCAAAGTCGGCGGCATACCCGGAATCGTATACAGACTTTCTTTTCCGTTCGCAAATGCCGGAAGTGATCTCATCAACCCCCATGTATATGGATGCCTCGGATCATAATAGACTTCCTCAGCTGTACCGATCTCTACAATCTTGCCCGCATACATTACCGCTACCCGATCCGCTACCCGGGCAACAACTCCCAGATCATGGGATACCAGTATGGTAGCTGTTCCCAGTTTCATCTGTATTTCGCGCAGAAGATCCAGAATCTGTGCCTGTATGGTCACATCCAGTGCAGTCGTCGGCTCATCTGCAAATAAAATATCCGGATCTGATGCAAGTGCGATCGCCATAACGCATCTCTGGCGCATCCCGCCGGAGAACTGCCAGGGATACTGATGATAGCGTTCCTTAGGATGCGAAATACCAACCAGTTCCATAAGTTCAAGTACCTTCTGATCTACCTGATCTTTTGTATAATTCTTATTGTGAATGATCACTGCTTCCGCGATTTGTTTTCCAATTTTAATAGTTGGATTCAGAGAAGTCATAGGATCCTGAAAAATCATGGAAAAAACTTTTCCACGCAGTTTTTGCATCTCCTTCTCCCTGTAACAGGTAATGTCCTGTCCATTAACACAGATACTGCCCTCTTTTATCTTTGCGCTTGGCGGCAAAAGCTTCATGATACTTTTGCAGAGCACACTCTTTCCACATCCGGATTCTCCAACTATAGCCAGCACTTCTCCCTTCTTTAATGAAAAAGAGACGTCTCTCACTGCCTGAACCTCTCCCGAGAGACCATCTATAGTAACCGAAAGATTTTTGACCTCTAATAAATGTTCCATTTTTAACCCTTTTTCCGCTCGTGTAAAAATGGGGGCACTCCAAGTGCCCCCATCACAACCCATTTCTTATTATTCAATTGTCCAGTCTGCAACATTCCAGAAAATACCTACTCCGTGATGTCCCATAATGGTATCAGGATCGATTCCCTTAATGTTACTGTCAGCTACGTAGTTAGCATCGATATAGCAGATCATTGCATAAGCCGGATCTTCTGCCAGAACTTTCTGGAAATTAGCATAAGCTTCTTTACGAACTTCCGGATCAGCTGACTGTCTTGCTTCTGTCAGATACTTGTCTACTTCTTCATTAGAGTAACTGGAGTAGTTTGCTCCCTTATCTGTTCCGAATACTTTGTATGTGTGGTCGTCAGCATCAAACGGGCTTCCCCATCCGATCAGGAATGCCATCTGTCCGGCCCAGTCTGTCTGTGCGGGAATATCCACAGATACATCCATGCCGATTTCTTTCAGTTCCTGTGCTGCGATCTGAGCCATATCAATACGTACCTGATCTCCGGCACTTACGCTGATAACAAAACCAACTTTTTCGCCATCGCGGTAGTAGAATCCGTCATCACCCATTTCACATCCGGCTGCTTCAAGGATCTCTTTTGATTTTTCCGGATTGTAATCATAGTGTTCAACATCTTCACAGTTGTAAATATTTCTCTGAAGAGGACCATAAGCAGGCATTCCCTGTCCCAGGATAACTGCATCAATGATTGCCTGACGGTCAAGTCCGTAGCATACTGCCGGGATCAGATCACGGTTTTTCTGCCAGTATTCGTTTCCAAAGTTGAACATGATTCCACGATAATCAGCTGTCTTCATATCATAACATGTGTATGCGTCATCATCAGCAAAAGAAACTGCATCCTTCGGTGTCAGAAGAGCCATATCCAGTTCTCCGGATTTTAACTGAAGAGCTTTTGCATTATCATCCGGTACAATCTTGAATACGATTTTGTCGATGGAAGGCTCACCTTTGAAATAATCTTCATTTTTAACCAGTGTGATAGCCTGTCCTTCATCCCAGGATTCAATTTTGTATGGGCCTGTTCCTACCGGGTTACGGAAGAAATCAGAAGTCTGCATATCCTCTCCCTCAAGCAGATGCTTAGGAAGAACTGCCATTGTCATATAGTCAAGAAATGCAACGTTTTTGTCCTCGAGTTTGAATTCAACTGTATGGTCATCAACCACGTTGATCTCTTCTACGTCTTCGTAGTTTGGTGCATTCTCAGAACCATTTTCCGGATCCATGATAGCTTCGATCGTAAATTTAACATCGTCTGCTGTAACAGGTTCGCCATCCTGCCATTTAGCATCTTCTGCCATGTGGAATGTGTAGGTATTTGTTGCATCATCAAATTTCCAGCTTTCTGCCAGTCCCGGAACTACCTGATTGTCTCCGTCATGTGCAGTTAATCCGTTGAAGATCAGAATATTGATCTCGCCATGTTCGTCCATAGCCGGGTTGATTCTGGTATAATCTCCGCTTCCATATACCAGTGTTGTTTCTTCGTCTGCCAGTACAGGCACTGTGGTTCCGGCGCTGACCAGTGATACAGTCAGAAGCATTCCGGCCATTGTTAAAAATCCCTTTTTCATTCTTCTGTTCCCTCGCTTTTTTTTCATTTGGTAACTTACTCAATGATACCAAAACGAGCTGTCTTTCATAAGCCCTGTGGAGGGATATTGACATATTCCTTTTTATGCCAGATATATTCCATATATATATATCTTTATAAAGAAAAAAACACAGTACAACAGAAATACTCTGTCATACCATGTTTTTTAGTTACTGTGGACAGTTACTTTACTCTGTCCTATTCTGCCAGTAATCCTGCTGCCCGCATATTTGCAAGCAGAAGATTAAACTGATTTACCACATCTTCCGCACTTGTCGCATTTGCGACCGCTGCCGCAGGAGTTATGGTACCTGCGGGGCCTGCAGGGCCGGTTGAACCGGTTGCTCCTACTGGTCCATCTGCACCCACTGGTCCGGTTGGACCTGGAATCCCCTGTGGCCCGGCTGGGCCTGTTGCTCCCGTCACACCAATTGGTCCCTGAATTCCCTGCGGCCCTGTTGCTCCCTGGGCTCCGGCCGGACCCTGAATTCCCTGTGGTCCCTGCAATCCGGTGGCTCCAGTTGCTCCGGTTGGTCCGATTGCTCCGGTTGGTCCCTGGATTCCCTGTAATCCCTGTGGTCCCTGGGGACCAGTTGCACCAGGACATCCTCTTGGTCCCATAGGACCGGTCGGACCTGGACATCCACAGTTGCAGCAGCCCTGACTCTGACAGTCAGCTTCTCTGTTTTTTCTGAAAAAATCCATCTGTTGCTCCCTGCTAAAATATTTCTCTCTTTAGGATATGCGCAGTCAGTCTTTCCTGTTCCCTTTACTTCAGACAACAATAGTCAGATGTACATCGGTAATCTGTATTTACTGTTTGACTGAGATAAAATACTGCTGATTTTTCAGAAATTCTCTCCCGTAAGGTTTATACGTGCCCGCCTGACAATGATACTGAAACGCTTTTTCAATATCGCCAAGATAATACCAGCAGACACTCAGCTGAATGCATGGAATATAGCCATAGCACTCTTTTTCCACAAAACCTCCTGTCTTTGCATTTTCAGATACCTGCAGTGCGTTTCTGTACCAGAATGCCGCCTGTTCCCATTTCTTTCTGTCAAAGAAATGTTTGCCTATATCACAGCATAGTTCTCCCGACGGTGTCCGGTATGTCAGTCCCCTGTACAGAAACTCCAGTGCCATTCCATTTTGTTTCAGTTCATAACAGCATCGTGCTGCCACTCTGCATGCCTCCGCCTGGTTTTCCACAAAGCCCTCCGGTAATTGCAGAAATTTCAGGAGGTTATCCACCGCCTCCACATACTCCCTGTGATAAAACAACTCTCGTCCATAATAGAATCTGTCTCTTGCCGATAACACTTCTCCATCTGATTCCATCTTTTGATATATCTCGAGATTTCTTCTTGAGTATTCCGTTTTTATGCTGTGATGTTCTATCTCACAGTCCAGGTATTCCGTCCTGCCTCTGACGGCTAACGTCTCATGCACCCGTCCCTGCCACTGAAAGTCCTTATCTCTTTTTACAATTCTTTCACGATAATAGACTAATGTCGGATTTCTTTTCTCATCAAATCCTGCCACATATCGGAGCATTATCACATCTGATGATCCGTCTGTTTTTTCTTTCCATCGCTTCAGTTTCAGTGCTTCACTTTTCATAATAATATCATCTGCATCAAGCCACATGCAGTAGTCCATCTCTGCCTGAGAAAATGAATAGTTCCTCGCTCTTGAAAAATCATCCTGCCATTCCTGTTCAAATACTCTGGCATGGTATTTTTCTGCAATCTTTTTTGTCCGGTCTTCAGACCCCGTATCAACTATGATAATCTCATCTGCAATCTCCTGCACAGATTCCAGACATCTGCCAAGCACTCTCTCCTCATTTTTTACGATCATGCAAAGACTGATTGTAACCATCTGCGTCCTCTCTGCCTATAAAACGGAAGATTTTCTACTCTGCTCTTATAATACTTTATGAGATTTGTAATGAACTATATACATGTATTCCACCAAAAAAGGAAGTCGCTATTTGCGACTTCCAAGTCTTTCTTTAAAATCTGCATAACCAAAATCTGTAAGCTGCTGCATCGTATTATCAGCACGTCTGAGCCAGATATCCGGTAACGGCATCCCGTTAAATGTATTATTTTTGCAGGTAGTATAGATGGCCATATCTCCAAACATAAGAATATCTCCATATTTGGGAAGCTGTCTGAATTTATAATCTCCGATCACATCTCCTGACAGGCAGGTTGGTCCTCCCAGTCGAACTGTAATCCTGTCCTCTTCTGTATCATCTGCTCCAAGAAGGGGCGGGCGATAAGGCATTTCCAGTACGTCCGGCATATGACAGGCCGCACTGGCATCTACGATCGCAATCTCTGTCTTTCCATTTTTCAGGACATCCAGCACACGAGTCAGAAGGAATCCTGCATTTAATGCCCATGCTTCTCCTGGTTCAAGATAAACCTCTACCTTCCATTCATCTTTTGCCATCCGGATGCATCGTTCCAGTCGTTCAATATCATAACCTGGTCTTGTAATATGATGACCGCCGCCAAAATTGATCCACTTCACTCTGGAAGCCAAATCTCCAAAATGCTTCTTTACAAAAACAAGAGTTGTCTCCAGATCATCGGAATCCTGCTCACAAAGAGTATGGAAATGAATGCCCTCCAGTAAATCCAGAAGTTCCGGGTTTTTCTGGAATGCTTCATCCCACTGTGCTCTTGTCGTCCCCATTCGGCTTCCCGGTGCACAGGGATCATAAATCTCATGTCCATCCTGTGTAGAACATTCCGGATTGATCCGAAGTCCCACGCTCTTTCCCGCTTCTTTTGCTCCTGGTCCGAAACGAAGAAGCTGCGTTGGCGAATTAAACACTATATGATCCGCATACTGAAGAAGTTCCTCAAATTCATCTGCCCGATAACCGGCACAGAATACATGAACCTCTTTTTCCGGCATTTCCTCAGCTCCAAGTCTTGCCTCAAACAGTCCACTGGCCTCTGTACCCGCAAGATACGGCTCAAAAAACTGATAACAGTCATAATTGCTGAACGCTTTCTGCGCCAGGAGCATTTTACATCCTGTCCGCTCTGCCACTTCACCGAGCAGTTTTGCATTTTTTATAAGTGCTTTTTCGTCCAGGATATAGCAGGGTGTTTTTATATTCCTGAATTCCGGCGGAATGATTCCGCCGGTGGCTGTAAATGGTGCTCTTTTATCCAATCCTTCCATCAGTCTACCAGCTTCGGATCGCGGCTTTCACTGCGCGGCAGGCCATAACGGTCGAGTGCATCCAGGAACGGATCCGGATCAAATTCTTCAACTGTATACACACCTGGTCTGATCCACTTTCCTGTCAGCATCATAAGCGCTCCGCACATTGCCGGAACACCGGTTGTATAGCTGATCGCCTGACTTCCAACTTCGTGATAGCATTCCTGATGATCGCATACATTATAGATATAGTATGTCTTTTCTTTTCCGTCTTTTACACCTGTAAAGATACAGCCGATATTTGTTTTTCCTTTTGTACGTGGTCCAAGGCTTGCCGGATCCGGAAGCAGTGCTTTCAAAAACTGAATTGGAACGATCTCCTGTCCATTGTACTGGATTGGTGTTGTGGAAAGCATTCCTACATCTTCAAGACAACGCATATGATCCAGATAACTCTGTCCGAAAGTCATAAAGAAACGAATACGTTTTACACCCGGGATTGTTTGTGCAAGAGACTCAATCTCCTCATGGTGAAGCAGGTACATATCCTTATCTCCAACCTGATCAAAGTTATATTCTCTCTTGATTGCCATCGGCGGAATTTCCACCCAGTGTCCGTCTTCCCAGTAGCTTCCCGGTGCACTTACTTCACGAAGATTGATTTCCGGGTTAAAGTTTGTCGCAAATGCATATCCATGATCACCGCCGTTGCAGTCCAGGATATCAATGGTATCAATCTGGTCAAACTCATGCTTTAATGCATGGGCACAGTATGCCTGTGTAACACCCGGGTCAAACCCGCATCCAAGCAGCGCTGTAAGACCTGCATCCTCGAATTTTTTACGGTATGCCCACTGCCAGGAATAGTCAAAATATGCGGAAAATCCTTCTTCTTTACAGCGTTTTTCATAGATCGCACGCCACTTTGGATCATCAGTATCTTCCGGCTCATAGTTTGCTGTATCCATATAGTTTACGCCACATGCCAGACATGCATCCATGATCGTCAGATCCTGATATGGAAGTGCAATGTTCATTACCAGCTCTGGTTTATAGCTGTTGATCAGTTCGATCAGCTGATCCACATCATCTGCATCAACCTTCGCTGTAGTAAGAACTGTCTTTGTCTTTCCTTTCAGTTTTTCCACGAGTGCATCACATTTTTCCTTCGTACGGCTTGCAATGCACATTTCTGTAAATACCTCATCAACCTGGCAACATTTCTGAATTGCTACACTGGCTACGCCTCCGCAGCCGATTACAAGTACTCTGCTCATAATTTTTCTCCTTTTCCTGATAACTGACTGTTTCTTCAACAGTCTTATTTTATAATGTTATTTTTATGGTGTCGGGGACGACACTGATATCATTTTATTTTGCAACTGCCAGAAGCAGTTCACGAAGAACCTTGCATGCCGTTGCAGTTGAAACACCGCTTGCATCCAGCATAGGTGCCAGTTCATTGACATCTGCTCCTACCAAGTTCACCTGAGAAACCGTACGGATAGCTTCAAGAAGTTCCACAAAACTCACGCCGCCTGCCTCCGGAGTTCCTGTTCCTGGAAATACTGACGGATCCAGACAATCCAGATCAATTGTAAAATATACCGGAACCTGTTTCTCTTTCAGTTCCCTGACCGTTTCCTTCAATCCCTCAAACGTAAACGGATGAAAATCTGTATGCTTTCTGGCAAACTGAAATTCTTCTCTCTCACCGCTTCGGATGCAGAACTGATGAATGTGATTATCTCCCAGAATTTCATGACATCTTCGAAGCACACAGGCATGACTTAATTTTGCTCCCAGATAATCATCTCTTAAATCTGCATGTGCATCAAAATGAATGATATGAAGGTCCGGATATTTAGCTGCTGCGGCACGCACAGCTGCCAGTGTCACCAGATGTTCGCCTCCCAGAAGCAGGGGGAATTTGCCTGCGTTTAATATCTCTTCTGCTCTCTTTTCAATATCTGAAAGTGCCATTTCACTGCTTCCAAAACAAAGTTCCAGATCTCCGCTGTCAAATACTCTGATGTCCATAAGATCTCTGTCCTGATATGGACTGTAGGTCTCCAGGCCAAAGCTCTCATGTCGCATGGCTGCCGGACCAAACCGGGCACCCGGACGGAAACTTGTTGTAGAATCAAAGGGTGCACCGTAAAGAACAATAGATGCCTCCTCAAAACTGCTTTCACAGCCGATAAAAGTTTCTATATTAGGTAAGATCATAAATTATTCCTCCACTTCTTTCAGCATATCTTCCAGAAATGCCGGAAGATAAAATGCGCCTTTATGAAGTCTGGTTGTATAGTAGCGTGTGCGAAGATTTAATGCATTCCAGGCCTCTGCATCCAGATCATCCACCGGATGATATTTTTTACTTGCAAATCCAAACAGCCAGTAACCTGCAGCAAAGGTCGGAATGTGCGCCTGATAAACACGGCTGATCTGAAAAGTGCTGGCAATTCTCTTATGACTGCGCTGCATTGCATGTGCATCTTCCGCATAGAACGGACTTCCCTGCTGGTTTACCATAATCCCGTCATCTTTCAGCGCATTGTAACAATTTCCATAGAATTCACGGGTAAACAAACCTTCAGAAGGGCCAAACGGATCAGAAGAATCCACAATGATGAGGTCATATTTTGCTTCACACCGACGGATAAATCTCAGCGCATTTTCATAATGAAGATGTACTCTTCTGTCATCCAGTCTGCAGGCATTTCCCGGAAGATATGCACGACAGGCTTCCACAACCATCGGATCCATTTCTACCAGATCAATATGCCGTACTCTGTCATATCTGGTCAGTTCACGGACAACGCCGCCATCTCCGGCACCAATCACAAGAATATCCCTTGCTTCCTTATGTATTGCCATCGGCACGTGCGTGATCATCTCATCATAGATAAATTCATCACGCTCTGTCAGCATTACATTTCCATCCAGAGTCAGCACACGTCCAAATTCCGGTGTCTCAAAGATATCAATTCTCTGATAGTCGCTCTGTTTCGAATAGAGCTGACGATTTACCCGGATACTGTGCTTGACATCCGGTGTATGAAATTCTGAAAACCACATTTCCATTGTCATTACCTCCCTGCCAGAACATTCAGTCTCAAAATATCCGGATCTTCAGGTCCTGTCATATTGCAGCCCTTTGCCTTTGCATATTCAATATAATCCAGGATTTCTGCTGTGATCCGTTCTCCAGGCGCAAGAATCGGGATTCCCGGCGGATAACACATGACAAATTCGGCACAAATGCGGCCAGATGTCTCTCTAATTGGAAGGCGTGTCTTTTCTGAATAAAATGCTGTCTGCGGTGATACAAGTACCTTCGGATTAATGTACTCTGTATTTAACATACTAGCCGGGTCCTTTGAATATAAACGCTTTATATCGGCAAGCGCACCAACAAGACGCTCTATATCCTGAATGCGGTCTCCGATAGAAATATAAGCTAAAATATTTGCTATATCACCAAGCTCAATCTGAATATCATACTCATCACGAAGCAAATCATAGACTTCGATTCCCGCAAGACCAATATCTCTTGTATAAACAGAAAGCTTTGTGACATCAAAATCATAAACGCTTCCTCCATTGATTAAATCCTTGCCGTAGGCATAATAGCCGCCAATCGCATTGATTTCATCACGGGCATACTCTGCCATTTTTGCGACCTTTGCGAAGGATTCTTTTCCGCGAAGTGCCAGATTTCTTCTGGAAATGTCAAGACTTGACATCAACAGATATGATGCACTTGTTGTCTGTGTCAAGTTAATGATCTGACTGACATACTCCCAATTTACGTTCTTTCCTGTTAAAAGGATGGAGCTTTGCGTCAGGCTTCCGCCTGATTTGTGCATGGAGACTGAGGCCATATCTGCTCCTGCATCCATCGCACAAACTGGAAGATTTTCTCCAAAATAAAGATGCGTTCCATGTGCCTCATCTACAAGCACCTTCATGCCATGTGCATGTGCCACCTTTACAATGGAACGAAGATCCGAACAAATTCCATAGTATGTCGGATTATTGACAAGGACAGCTACTGCCTTTGGATGTTCAAGAATCGCCTTTTCTACCTCGCTTACCTGCATACCAAGCGAGATTCCAAGACGATTATCCATCTCCGGATTTACATATACTGGAATTGCACCGCAAAGCACAAGTGCATTTATTACACTCTTATGAACATTTCTCGGCAAAATGATTTCATCTCCTGCCTTGCAGACAGAAAGCACCATACCCTGAACAGAGGACGTTGTTCCTCCAACCATAAAAAATGCATGATCGGCACGAAATGCCTCTGCCGCTAACTCTTCTGCCTCCTTAATTACTGAAACCGGATGACACAGATTATCAAGCGGCTTCATGGAATTGACATCAAGACTGACGCATTTTTCACCAAGAAGCTCGACTAATTCCGGGTTTCCACGTCCTCTCTTATGTCCTGGCACATCAAACGGAACCACTCTTCGTTTCTTTAGCTTTTCAAGCGCCTCATAAACTGGCGCGCGCATTTGTCCTTTTTCCATTTGCCTACAGTCCTCTCAATTTGATGACCTGTTTCTTTTATAAAAAAAGGAACAGGCTGCATCACCTGTTCCGTAAAGTCCTATGTATCGTTTTTTCGCACGCATGCTTTTGCCCAGATGTGCATCCGATTATTATTGACCGTTTCACAAGTGATGTTTCGACCGGATGAGCACACTACTGTGCCATGTCCCGTCAACTTATAAAATTTGAGCTTCTAACTCAATCAATAACGCGGTTTAAAAACCACAATCGGCAGCTGCCCCGCCTGTCCGTATGGGCTTAATCCTCATCATTAGATGCGGATAGGCATGCGCAATAAAACGCGCTATTTGTAATATAACACGTTTGTTTCAAAAATGCAATTGTTTTTTTTTACATTTTCAGTTTTTGTGAATAGATGTTTCTTTATTCTTGTTCCTCCTTCCACAAATCAATAAACTCCAGAAGTGCTTTCGCCTGTTTTTCTTTTGTTTTTTTAGACGTTTTTTTCAGAATACAGTCAATTTGATCTATTCCTTTTTGATCCATTCGCGCTAACCATTGCCCGTCTCCATATACGCGCCCCTTTGTTATCTCCACAATCTGAAATGGATCGTAGCTGTCTAGCCCCATATGTTCCAGTTCCTTTTTTATTCCGTATCGTGTTCTAGGCATACAGCGATCCTCTAAAAATTGCTCATATTCTTGCCACGAAGGTTTTTCGCGGCTGCCAAACGCCCGACTAATCAGATCATCTGTGAAGTTCCAGATTTCCAGTCTGTTTATTACTGGATAAATGTCCAACAATGTTGCTGGTTTTTTACGATCCATATATACATAGGCAATTCTTGAAGACTTTTTTGCCTCATCTATAACATTGCTTACTGTACCAAGCGACACTCCTGCCTTTTGCGCAGTCTGGCGCATGGAATTTCCCTGCTGATAAAGTGTGCAAATTTGTGCCTTCTTCTCTGTACTTAGTCCTGGTCTTCCCTTCTTTCTTTTTGCAACATTAATCGCTGCCCTAAGTTCATCTCTTTCTTTTGCACACTTCGCATATTCTTCCATCACTCGCTTTAATTTGCGGTTAAGGCGCTCGATTTCCCGTTCATTTTGTGTTTTATTTATATCCTTATCTTTCTTTTCACTTTCAATCTCCATTTGCGGCCTCCTTTCCCTTAAAAATAGTATATCCGTATATGTTTAAAAAATCAATCTTTTTATGAACATATACGGATTTTCAAATACATTTATGAATAAATTGTCACTCTACAAATTTTAGTTAAAAAACTTGTATACTTTTAAACTGCGAATAATGATAAATGACTTTCTCATGGGCAATAATTTTAGATCTAATTTTCTACCTTAGCCTCAAACTTCCACTCGCCACTTCCAACCTCAAGCTGTGAACCACCGTATTCTTTTGGCATACATACAGTAGCAATAATTCCTAGCGGAATGTATGCCGCAAGAAAAAAGCTTTCATTCTCCTTTTTCCATGACACCTTTACAATTCCCCACGGGGTCATAACACTCCCCTTCGCATACGTCAACTCTGCTACGGCATACGGTGCCACTAACATTTTTGTCCATCCCGGTGACTGCGGACGAAGCCCTAACACAAAGCTTGTCATCCATTCGCGCACATGACCCATCATCGCATGATTACGGGAGCGCACCATACTACCAAGCCAAAGTTCCTCATAATTCCAATACTCCGGCAATGTGGTAAGTCCAGCATCGGCAAATACACGATAGCTCGGCGCAGTTGGATTCATTACCATCTGATAGACAACATCACTATAGCCTGCCTCTGCCAGTGCAGTAAATACCTGTTTTAAACCAACTTCTCCTGACGTCAAATGATAACCATTTTTCTTTACAGCTTCTACGAGTGCTTTCACTGCCTGCTCTTCATGCTCCTCTGCCATACCGCTAAACAATGCAATCGCATAGCTTGCCTGACTGCCTGTTCCAAACTGTTCAGTTGCCTCATCGTAACACTCTGGATGGTGATAAAATGCATCTCTTACGGCTTGTGCTTTTGCCTCGTATAATTTTGCTTTCTCATCTAGCTTATTTTCTTTCTGTTTTTTCTGCCCTTTTAAAATTTCACAAATCTGCTTTGTAATCACGAGCATTCTGTAATATGCACAAGTAGCGACCAGCACATTTGGTGTATGCTCTCCATACTCGCCCCATTCGCCCATCTGCGCATAATTTTCCAAGACACCATTTGTCGTCTGGCGATCCAAATAGGCTAGGTAACGCTCTATTACTGGAAATGCCTGACGCAATACAGCTTCATCGCCATAATATTGATAATATGCCCACGGTGTGAAAACACATGCACCATTCCAGTTTGGATCCTTGTAAAGTCCTCCGATACGATAAAACGCAGGAATGATACCTGGCACAAACCCCTCCTCATTATTTCCTGCAAGCGAAGCCTGCTCGTTATCGAGCTGCGAATCGCAGATATCATGAATAATCTTTTTCATCCATGCGCGAATGTCATACACATCTGCAACAGATGCAAACATCAGATGTGAAGTTTCAATCCAGCCGAGTTTTTCAATCTGCGGACAATCGGTAAAGCTCCAGTACATGTTGCTTGAAATTGAGCGGTCTGTAATTTCGCAGATACGATTTAAAGTTTGATTTGAAGTTTCAAAAGTGCCATGCTTCTCATTTGCTACTGCAAGACGACAGCAGATGATCTGATCTGACGTAAGCTCACCTGGGAAGCCGACGACCTCCACATACTGAAAGCCATGATAGCAAAAGGACGGATGCCAACGCTCCTCACCAGTTCCTGCCATTCGATAGGAATCGCGAATCACACAGTCAAACTTCTCACTCCAACTCTGAGTGCACGACCTCTGGTCTACACCATTGTCAGTCTCATTTATCATTTCCGCTGGGTACATAGAAATCCAATTTCCACGATTTTCTTTTGTTGTTCCATGTAGCACAAGCTCCACAAAACCAGCTCCATTTTTTCCCACATCTACCATGAAATGACCTTCTCCCAGCTTTTTTACGCTCTTTGCGGTAAAGCGTTCCTCGATCCTAATTGGCGGACACTCGCGCGCCATAAGCACTCCCTTTGGCGACTGCATTTTCTTTGCTTTGGCCCAGCCATTTTCCTCTGATGGTATCTTTCCTATAAGTTCTTCTGCCAAGCAGGCATCGTAATCCTCGCCGCCATACCAGTTCTGAAAAACAGTCGGTCCATTGACCCACAGCCAGTTTTCATTGGATGTGCAAACAATCTTTCTTGTTCCATCCTTTAAGATCAGCTCTACTTGAGCGATCAACTTCTTTCTGCCACAGATTCCCGGCTTAACAAAACAACTGTCATTTTTCTGATAACGGCCAAATTTTGTCTTTGTTCCATCTTGATATACCATAACCGGGTTGATTGTGTACCCAGTGTACTGACCATTTCCCAGCGTTATCGTAAGGAAATTAGTGCCTGAAATAAGTTGATTTGTAATGTCATAAGTCACATAATAAACAGTCTTTGTCGCATCAGACTCGCCAGGCTCAAAAAAAGCATCGGATAACTTCTGTCCATTCATATCAGCCAGAAACACACCAAGTCCACTGATATACGCTCGTGCACATACTACTTGTTCAAGATCTGCCACTTCAAATTCACCTACCAAAACCGGAGCTAACTCCTGATTTTCATAGTCTTCACCCTGTCCAATCCAAGTGCCTTTCCAATCCTCGCGCTCAAGTAAGCCTGTCTCAAATGATGCCGTCTCACTCCACACGGATGCCTGATTTTCTCCATCCCACACCATCACCTTCCAATACGCTTTCTGTGCAGAATGTAGCTTTTTGCCCTGATACAAAATTCCAAAACAGCGGCTTTCCTTTACAACACCGCTGTCCCAGAGCATCCCTGTCTCATTTATAAGCGATGCCTCACTCTCTGATACCAGAATTCGATATGCAGTCTGTCTTTCATTTTTTTCGTCTTTTTTATCCGATACCAGTTGCCAGGAAAACACCGGATTTTCGTTGATTCCCAGCGGATTTTTCAGTGCCTGTACCCTCAGATCCTCAGTTCTCATTCCAATTAAGCCTCCGTCATCGTTCATCTTTGTCATTTTGTCATTTCATCTTTTTATCCCTTTACAGAACCTACAGTCATACCCTTTACAAAATATTTCTGTGCAAATGGATAAATCAAAATGATCGGTATAATTCCAACAAAGATCTGTGCACACCTCACGGTACGATCTGAAATCATCGACATGGACTGCCAGTCCTCTAAACTAAGCAATGTCATATCACGCTGTACAACAACGGTCTGCAAAAACGATGCTAATGGATAGCTTGATGGGAAATTAGAGTAAATTAATCCATCAAACCAGCTGTTCCAGTGACTAATAAAGGAAAACAGCATCAGAGTCGCGATTGACGGCTTTGCACATGGTACAAAGATCTGGAAACAGATACGCCACTGTCCTGCTCCGTCGATCTCGGCTGCCTCCTCTAATTCGTGTGGAATTCCTCTAAAGAAATTTAACATCAAAATTACGTTGTAAACAGGAACTGCTGCTGGAAGCACCAACGCCCAGATCGTATCCATCATTTTCAGATTCTGAATTAGCAAATAGCCCGGAATCAGGCCACCTGAAAACAGCATTGTAAAGAAGAAAATCCATACATACACAGTTCTCATGCGAAATGAAGTCGATTCCTTTGACAGTGGGTACGCAAGCATAATTGTTAAAATCATATTTAATGGAAGTCCGATTGCGACACGCTCCACCGAGCGAAGCAGTGATTTCCAGAAATCAGCCTTCCCTACTACATAATCATACGCATACAGATTAAATTCAACAGGAAAAATAGAAACTTTTCCAGCTGCAACTGCTGTACTGCTCGAAAATGACATTGCCAGAATATTTAACAACGGAAACAGGCAGGCAAATGACAGCAATGACAGCACAATTACATTAATTACCTCAAAAACAATACGCCCTTTTGATTTCTTCATAACAGTTCCTCCTAAAAGATACGATAATCGGCCAGCTTATACGCCAGGAAATACGATATTGAAATAAAAAGTGTGGAGATAACGGATTTAAACAAACCCACAGCTGTTGCTGGTCCATATTGCGCATCCAAAAGACCAAGACGGTATACAAACGTATCAATGATATCTCCTGTCTGGTATACAGAAGTGCTGTACATATTGAAAATCTGATCAAAACCTGCATTTAATACATTTCCAAGACTAAGTACCATCATCAGCACGATGATCATCTTCATACCTGGAAGTGTAACATGCCATGTCTGCTGCCAGCGATTTGCGCCGTCAATCTGTGCAGCCTCATACAGTTGCGTGTCAATGCCCAAAATAGCAGCCAGATACACAATTGCTCCGTATCCAAAATTTTTCCAGATATCGGTCACAATCATCGTACCTCTAAAATATCGATTGTCACCTAAAAAGAAAATGGATTTTCCGCCAAATGCGGTTATGATCTGATTAATGATTCCTTCTCCCGGAGAAAGCATATCACGGAAAATTCCACCGAGAATAACCCAAGACATGAAGTAAGGAAGATATACAATTGTCTGCACGACTTTCTTAAAACGGCGTCCCTTTACTTCATTTAAAAGAAGCGCAAACACGATTGGAACAACTAATCCCAGCACAATCTTCCATGCTGCTATAATAATCGTATTCATCATCGCCCGTGTGAAACCCGGAAGGGAAAATACATAAGAAAAATTGTCAAATCCGATCCACTTCTGGTTTCCAAACATTCCCTTACTCGGGATAAACTTCTGAAATGCAATAATCAATCCGCCCATCGGAACATAGGAAAAAATAAGAACAAGAATCAGTCCCGGAAGAATCATCAGATGCAATGGCAACTCTTTTTTAAACTTTGCTTTCGTATATTTCGTTTTTACTTTTTTTGCTGTATTTGTATTTGGCATTTCAAATCCCTCATTTCCATCGCTGTATTCCAACTGTACTTTAATAAAACAATGAAAAAGCTGCCGTGCAGTTCCGCACCAGACGCTGCATGACAGCTTTTTTTATCTCTAATCAGTTACTGCTGTGCCTGATACCACTCGTTCACTTCGTCTGTCATATCCTGACCACCTGCAGAATACCAGGATTCCACAACGGTATCAAACTCATCGGCTGTTGTCTGTCCAGTGATGATCTTAATGAACGCTTCGTCGAGCACGGTGTCCAACGTTGTTTTTCTCATACTCATGGTCTCGGTTGCAACTCCGTAGAACTGATCTCTTACTAATTTCACGTTTTCATCGTTCTCATAATCGATCAGAAGCATCTGAGAACCACCTTCACCGAATACACGATTCCATCCCCAAAGTGTTGTATCACCATCCTGCGCTGCCTTGCTATACTCATACATGCTAAGCTGCTCTCCGTAAAGATCTCCCGGATCGCCAGTCTTTAACGGCTCTGCGATTGCCTTAGCGGTCTGCTGATTCTTATCCGGGCTGTTTAATGATACCGGTGAAAGTCTCCATACACCCTCTAATCCATCACCTGGGTTTGCATAGTAGCTATACTCATTTAATTCTGGATCGAATACCTTCTCACAATAGAGATTTAGCAATTCAACTAATGCCTCTGGATGCTCACACTCAGAGCTTACTGCATACCAGCTGCTTGTCATCATGTTGATACCCGGTGTCACCTCTGCACTTTCCTCGCTGGTTACGATCTGATATGGTCTCCAGTCTGCATCTGGATTCTGGTTCAAATTATCCTGCAGTGGCCACAAAGCAGTTGCATGCCATCCATACAATACACCACACTTATCGTTTACCAGATCCTCTGCTGCCTTTGTTCCATCATTTACATGGAACTCTTCATCCAGATAACCATTCTGATACAGATCAGCCAATGCTTCCAGTGTCTGCTTCATCTCTGGTGTCGTGCTGCCGTATACGAGTGTTCCGTCATCCTGCTGTACCCAGTAACGCGGGTATGCACCATATGCATTTGCAAAGCCCTTAATATCCATCAAGTTTCCATACAAATCGTTGCAAAGAGCCATGCCAACTGCACCATCTCCTACCTTTTCCATAAAGGCATCCATGATTCCCTTTAAATCATCAATTGTCTTTGGTGCTTCCAGCCCCAACTCATCCATCCAGTCCTGACGAAGCCAAAGCATCTGTGCGGTCTCAATATCACAATCAACATATGGGATTCCGTACTGTACTCCATCAAAAGTACATGCCTGCACACACTGCTCTCCTGCAGATTCGATCATGGACTTGAGCAGATCACTCGCATACTCCTCAAAATATGATCCCATATCGACAACCAGATCTGCTTCTACCAGATTTTTCAGTGTCAATTTATCGACACAAACGATATCTGGTATCGTTCCTGCTGCAACGGCTGCATTAAACTTCTGTGTCTGCTGCTCTTCATTCGGTGCAATCCACAGATACTTCACATTGATTCCAAGACGATCAGCAATCAGTCTAGTCCAACGGTTATCCTCATAGGACTCATCCTTTAAAATAGAAAAAATATCACTCTCCATTGTGGAGTCCTGTGTTCTACAGAATGTCACAGTGTATTCCTCTGTGTTTTCTGCTGCCTGTGCCATCGTTGGTGCTACACTTGAAAGTGCTGTCAATGTGCCAAGAAGTGCTGCTAACGTTCTTTTTTTCATGTTTTTCCTCCTAATAAAAATGTGCTTTTATACAACAAACCGCTGATTTTCGTTCTTAGTTTTGTTGCTTTTTGTTGTACTCATCATATCTTTTTTACTAGTATTTTTCAACATGCTTAAAATTTGCTTTTTATGACCTTTTTTCTGAATTTTTTCTAATTTTTCTATAACCGTTTCCTTATCCTCGCTGGATTCGGTATGTCTGCGGTGTCACACCATATCGTCTCTTAAAATTCCGGTAAAATGCAGCAGAATCGCCACAGCCGACTTCCTCCATAATCTCTTCCACACTTTTATTTGTCCTACACAGCAAATCTGCCGCCGTCTGAAGGCGAATATCACTAAGAAGCTGCGAAAAAGAATATCCAGTTTCCATCTTCAATTCGTGTCGCAGCGTATCCTCTCTTCGATTCCACCTTAACGCTAGCTCTTTTAACGTAATATCCTGTAAATGCTGCTTCATATCCTGCAAAATTTCTGGTATCTGCCACACGCTTCCATCAAAACCCTCCAGAATCTTCATATTCTGTCTATGTCTGCGTATTCCCTCACCGAGCAGAATACAGACATAGCTTTCCTGTACTAGATTACTCTTTTTTGTCTCTAACTGCGCCTGCTCATACAATCGAAGCACCGTCTGTTTCATCCGATCATCTGGTGTTGCTGAAAAAAATAATACGCGATTGCAATAATTGGTGTACGCCATTTTCCAGAAAAAATCGCCTAAA
>OIWK01001681.1_pt1 | contig 19705 bp, 18 predicted proteins | sample 1587401 | NCBI WGS metagenome assembly OIWK01 (sample SAMEA3888911, study PRJEB22519) | human gut metagenome | biome: human gut; feature: human-associated habitat; material: faeces | place: Denmark | collected 2009
CTCGCGACCCCAACCTTGGCAAGGTTGTGCTCTACCAACTGAGCTATTGCCGCATTGGAAATGCTTGCAAAAGAAGCATTTCTGATTTGCGGTTGCAAAGGTAGCACTTTTTTCTTAACCACCAAAACTTTTCAATAAAAAAAGCAGTAAAAATGCGTTTTTTTAGTTGAAAAGTGCGTTTTGTTATTAGTCCATACGCTCTATATAGTCTTTTGGACTGTATTCGCGTAGTATTTCGAGTTCGTTAGTATTCTCACGAACCATTGCCAGAGTGGGGTGTGAGATGCCGTTGAACATGGTTGTTTTAACGGTTGTGTAGTGATTCATGTCCTCGAAAACGATATTTTCACCAATTTGCAGCTCGTGGTCGAACTGCCATGCCGACATGAAATCGCCCGACAGACAACTATTCGCTCCTAATCTATATATATAAGGTACAGAGTAGTCGATATCTTCTTCTATAGTTTGGGCTCCTCTCACGGCAGGGTGATAGGGCATTTCGAGACAATCAGGCATGTGGCACGAGAAGCTTACGTTAAGAATGGCGGTCTTTATGCCCTTGTCTTCTACCACGTCTACGACTTGAGCTACCAGCGGTCCAGTCTGCCAACCGAACGCGCTGCCCGGCTCCATTATTACCTTTAGCCATGGATAGCGGTTGTGGAATTCGCGGAGTGTGTTCACGAGCAGTTCGATGTCGTAGTCCTTGCGTGTCATCAGATGACCGCCACCGAAGTTTATCCACTTTATCTGCTTGAACCATCCTGCGAATTTCTCCTCGATATGTGCGAGTGTGCGCACGAATACGTCCGAACCGTTCTCGCAATGGCAGTGGCAGTGGAACCCATCTATATTCTCTGGTAGTTGCTTAGGCAGTTTGTCTGCGCTTACTCCGAAGCGTGTGCCTGGCGCACATGGGTTATATATGTCGGTCTCTATCTCCGAATACTCAGGGTTGATGCGTAGTCCGAAGCTGATTTCTGGGTTCTGCTTGCGTGCCGTTTCGTGCAAGCGTTCGTATTGTGTGAGCGAGTTGAACGTAAGATGACTTGAGCAGGCTGCAATCTCCTCAATCTCGTAGTCGGTATATGCAGGCGAGAAGGTGTGTGCCTTGCTGCCGAACTTGTCGAAAGCCAAGCGTGCTTCCGACAGCGAACTTGCTGTTGTCGAACTGATGTACTCTCTGAATATCGGGAATGTCTTCCACAGTGCGTAAGCCTTGAATGCAAGGATAATCTCCACGTCAGCTCTCTTCGCCACGTTGCTGATTATGCGCAGATTGTTGCGCAGACGCGCTTCCTCGATGATGTACATCGGGCGGTTAATTTCCTTATATGTAGTTGTATCTATCTTCATTTTCTTGTATATGATGGTGATGCTTTAGTCGTTGTTATAGCACAATTTGTTTATAGCCACAGCCACGCCGTCCTCTTCGTTGGAGAGTGTCACATAGTTGGCTTCGCTGCGCACTTCGGGTGCTGCGTTGCTCATCGCCACGCCCATGCCAGCCAGACGCAACATTGAGAGGTCGTTGTATCCGTCGCCGAAGGCAATCATATCCTGCGGAGTGAGATTGAGCTTTGCCAGCAGGCGTAGCAGCGACTGCGCCTTGTCGATGCCTTTCGGCACCAACTCGACGAAGAACGGTGCAGAGCGGTACACATCCATGCGGTCGCCCACGAGAGCCAGTAGTTCCTTCTCCGCCTCCATAGCAACAATAGGTTCGGCGGTCATAAGCAACTTTGTCGGGTTTGGTTCCAGATTTGCAAGCAGATTGTCCACCTTGCGTATCGGCATCTTGTTGATGCGCGACTCCTCAGCCACGTATTTATCGTCAGCCGACTCGGTTATGATCTCCTTATCGACATAGCCGAGCAGCGCATAGCCATGCTTCTTAGCGTAGTTGTAAAGCGTAGGGATTATGTTGTTTGGCAGATGCTGCGAGTAGATTTCTTCCTTCGTGCGCCAGTCGATGATTTTTCCGCCGTTGTACGAGAGGATGTATCCGCCGCGTGTCGAGAGTTCGAGACTTTCGGCTACGGGTTCTATGCCGAACGTAGGTCTGCCCGAAGCCAATATGATGTTGGCTCCATTCTCTTGCGCTGTGAGCAACGCCTCGCGTGTAGCAGGCGTAACCTCTTTCTTGTTGTTGGTGAGTGTGCCATCGAGGTCGAGTGCGATGGCGCGGTACACTATCTTGTTGCTTGTTGACATTCTTGTTGTTTTGAGTGCAAAGTTACTGCAAATAAGGCGCAATACAAAATAAGCCTGCTTGTTTTTGCAACCCAGTTGCACATTTAACGCCATACCTTTGCAGTGTTCAAAAATAAAAGTATAAATGTTTTAAAATAAAAGTAAAATGGAACAGGAACACAATCATCATACCCATGGCTGCGGTTGTGAGCATTGTACCGAACATCATCATCAAGAACACCATGAGCATGGCGGCAGTAAACGCTCTCTGCTGCTTATCGTTCTTACTACGTTGCTGCTCATAGGTGCAGTAGTTGTTGAGAACTACTGCGGTCTGCCTACGTGGCAGTTACTGCTTGTCTATCTCGTGCCTTATCTGCTCATAGGTCACGAAACGCTGAAGGAAGCATTTGAGGGCATCGTCCGTGGCGACATGTTCAACGAGCATTTCCTTATGTCCGTCGCCACAATCGGTGCGCTCTGCATCGGTTTCCTGCCAGGTGCCGAGACCGAGTTTCCCGAAGCGGTCTTTGTAATGCTGTTCTTCCAGATTGGCGAACTGTTTGAAGGCTACGCCGAGGGCAAGAGCCGCGACAGCATATCACACCTTATGGATATACGTCCCGACACGGCATCCGTAGAGCGCGGCGGCGAACTCGTCGTTGTGTCGCCGTCTGATGTGCAGGTGGGCGAGACTATAGTGATAAAGCCAGGCGAAAAGGTGGCGCTGGACGGACGCGTCGTCGAAGGCGAGTCGTCGCTCAACACCGTTGCGCTCACCGGCGAGTCTGTTCCGCGCGATGTTGCGAAGAACGACGAGGTCGTATCTGGCTGCGTGAACCTTACCGGCGTGCTTCGCGTGCAGACCACAAAGAGCTTCGGCGAGAGCACCGTGTCTAAGATAATCAGTCTGGTGGAGAGTGCTGACGCACATAAGTCGCATAGCGAGTCGTTCATAGCCCGCTTCGCGCACGTCTATACTCCGATTGTCGTCATTGCAGCCCTGCTACTTGCCGTTGTTCCGCCGTTGTTCGCGTTGGGCAGTTTCGTCGATTCGTTCGCCGTATGGCTGCATCGAGCACTCATCTTCCTCGTCGTTTCGTGTCCGTGTGCACTGGTCATCAGTGTGCCACTCACGTTCTTCGGCGGATTGGGTGGTGCGTCGCGCCGCGGAATACTCGTCAAGGGCAGCAACTATATGGACGCATTGGCTAAGCTCGGCGTTGTGGTGTTCGACAAGACCGGCACGCTCACATATGGCGAGTTTGCCGTAGAGGCGGTGCATCCAACGGAGTTCGATGCTCACGAACTGCTTCATCTGGCTGCGCATGTAGAGCACTTCTCTACGCATCCTATCGGAGCCGCTCTGCGCGACGCTTTCCCGCAGGAGGCTCACGACGGCTGCAAGATAACCGACATCGAGGAAGTCGCAGGTCAGGGCGTGCGTGCCAATGTAGGCGGTCGACTCGTCTGTGTTGGCAACGAAAAGATGATGGAGGCGGTAGGCACCGCGTGGCACAAATGCCATCGTGTAGGCACTATAATACATGTGGCTGTAGACGGCAAGTATGTCGGACATATCGTCATCAACGACCATATAAAGGACGACTCAGCTGAGGCTGTCAGCGCATTGCGCAAGGTGGGTGTTGAGCGCACCGTTATGCTTACGGGCGACCGTGAGGAGGTGGCAAAGGACGTAGCCGAGCGTGTTGGTCTTAATGAGTATCACGCAGACCTGCTGCCTACGGATAAGGTTTCGCAGGTAGAACGTCTGCTGAACGAGAAGAAAGCTGACGCTACGCTTGCGTTCGTCGGCGACGGCATCAACGATGCGCCCGTGCTGAAGCGTGCCGACATAGGCATTGCTATGGGTGCTTTGGGTAGCGATGCAGCTATAGAGGCAGCCGACGTGGTACTGATGGACGACAAACCGTCGAAGATAGCGGTTGCCGTAGCTATCGCACGCCGCACGATAGGCATCGCTCGTCAGAACGTTTGGTTTGCTATCGGCGTTAAGGTGGCGATACTCCTGCTTGCAACCTTCGGCTTGGGCACGATGTGGATGGCTGTCTTCGCCGATGTTGGTGTCACGGTGCTCGCTGTGTTGAACGCCATGAGGGCATTAAAGAGTTAGGCTTATGTTCTTGTCCGCATTGTTAGTTTCGCTCTTCACGTTCGTGCAGTTCAACTGCGAGAACCTCTTCGACTGTCAGCACGACTCGCTGAAGAACGACGTTGAGTTTCTGCCCGACGGGTCGTACCACTGGACTCCCTTTCGCTATTGGCGCAAGCTGAACCGCGTGGGGCAGACTATCGTGTCGTGCGGTGAACGTAATGGTGAGGTGGAAACTCTTGCGGAGCAGGACTGTTCCATATCAGAAGAGGCGGTTGCCAACTGGCATCTGCCCGATATGGTAGCGTTGTGCGAGGTGGAGAACGACTCCGTGATGCGCGACCTTACGAAGCGTTCGCTTCTGCGCACTATGAGTATGTCGTTACCAATTCGCCCGACGAGCGTGGCATAGACGTGGCGTTGATGTACTCGCCGTTCTCGTTTCGGTTGATAAACAGTAGGGTGGTGCGCATTGCGCCCATAAGAGGAATGTCGCCAACACGCGACATTCTGTATGCTTCAGGCTTGATTATTTCGGGCGACACGCTGCACGTCATCGTTGCCCACTTGCCGAGTCGTCGTGGTGGCGAGCAACACTCGCGTCCGTTCCGCCGTGTGGTGGCGGAGAAGATATGCGCCATAGCCGACTCTGTGAGGGCAGTCTCTGCAGATGCGAAGATAATAGTAGCTGGCGACTTTAACGATTACACTACGTCGGAGAGCGTGCGCATGGTTTGTTCCACTGGTTTTACCGACGTGTCGGCAAAGGCTGTTGGGCAGAATGGCGCACGAGCTACATACAAATATCGTGGCGAGTGGCGTAGCCTCGACCACATTCTTGTAAGCACGAGCATGATGCCTGACGTACGTTCATGCCGTGTTCACGATGCTCGCTTCCTGCTTGTTGAGGATGAGAAGTATGGCGGTGTGCAGCCACGCCGCAACTATCTCGGTCCGCGGTGGCGCGATGGTTTCAGCGACCATCTGCCTCTTGTCGCAGAGTTCGCTTTAGACGAGTAAAGGTGCCAGCGATTGTTCAAAGCTTTTGCTCTTCCGCTTTCTTCACGCTGCCTGCTTTTAGTACGATAGTCTTCGCCTCCTCGTAGTTGGTGTATTTCGGGTTGCGCTCCATGAAAATCCTCACGGCGCGGTCAATCAGCTTGGCGTTCATCAGCTTGGCGTTCACCATCTTGTTGCCCTCAACACGTCCGAGGCGTATCTGCACCGTTGTGCTTATCATGTCGAAGATAAGTTTCTGCGATGTGCCGGCCTTCATGCGTGTGCTTCCCGTCACGAACTCCGGTCCGGTTATCACCTCTACCGGATAGTTGGCTTCGGCAGCGATGGGCGAGTCGGGGTTGTTCACGATGCATCCTGTCGTTATGCCCACGGCGCGGCAGTGGCGGAGCGCTGCGAGCACGAAGGGCGTAGTGCCACTTGCCGAGATGCCCACCACGATGTCGTCGTTAGAGACGTGCTTGTCGATAAGTTGCTGCCAACTGTTCTCGGTGTCGTCCTCTCTTGACTCGCGTGTCTGCGTCAGGCAGCCGATGCCGCCGGGGAACACAGCTTGTATCTGCGTTCCGTCTGTGCCGTACGTGTTCTGCACCTCGATGGTGTCGAGTGTAGCCAGTCGTCCGCCCGTGCCGCATCCCACGTAGAACAATCGTCCGCCGTTCTTCAGTTTGCGTTCCACCGCTTCTATAAGTCTGTTTATAGCCGGTAGTGCCTTTCCTATAGCAGCGGGCACCGTCATATTCTCGTTGTTTATGTCCGCCGTTAGCTGCTCTACGCTCATCTGCTCAAGATGGTCGTAGTGCGATGGTTGCTCTGTGATTCGTTTGTCCATGATTGGGTTGTTGTGAATAGTTGTTTTATAGTCCGATTAACAGAGTTTGAAGTTTTACAATCTCTTTCACTCGCTCTTCAATCTTCTGCCACGGCTGATTAAGATTTACGGTTCTTACGTGGATGTGATGATTGGTATCGCCGTAAGTATAAGAGAAATCGAAGTCCTCATTAACAGTGGGATAAACCAGCGTGCCGTCTGCATTCATGGTTTCAGGCTTCTGCGGATTCTCCTGATTCATCACATAAGAAAGAATCTGCGAGAGATGTTCTCTTCGTATCTTTTTGTTACCACCATATTTAGACACCAATGCTTCCCGATAATACTTTGCATCAAGAATATGCTTCTTGCAGGCTGAAAGATTTAAGAGCGTTATATCTGTTTCCATCACTGGCAATACGCTACGTGCCTCCTCTTGCTCCTCGAACATCATGCCATACGGAGTGAGTTTAAAGTTTATGTATTCGCGATGCACTTCTGGGTATTCCTCCTTGCAATGCTGCTTACAAAAGTTCATTAAAAAACGCTCGAAGACGGCATTCATGCAGAATTCGTCCTCTGTAAAGTCAATAAATTCGTACTTACCTTCCTTGCTCTTGTCGGGCAGAGTAGATTGCCAAATCAGCTTGCAGACATTCAGCACCAATATGTAGAAGCGGTTGTTGCGATTAAGTTTGATGCGGTCGAAGGTTCTTGCTGTCACATTCACCTCTTTCAAATGCGGAAACTTACTTGCTGTATTTCTTACCTTTTGCTTTACTTTTTCGTCAAGACTATCCAACCTCACAAGACGTTTCAGCGTAGAATAAATGAGCTGATTGATGAGCACATCATTTGTCAGTTCGTCGATTGTGCAGATAGTTTTGCCTTGTCTGCATCGGTGGCTTTTTAATGTCTCCGCAAGATTCAGTTTTCCTCTTATGCCCTCCACCTCCTGCTCTCTGAACAGATACTCCTGCACAAGTCCTCTGCGCAACAGCCGCTCACAGGCATTAGTAAGAACTGAAGTCAATAGGTTTTCGAGCGAATGGCTGTGTTCGCCATCCACTTTCACCTTGTTCAGCTGGTCGGTAACATCCCAAGCGTAGCAAAGTAGGTAATAAAGGTTTTCAATCGGTATTTGAGGAACCATTTCAGAATTTCAGTTTGTTACAAATCTGTCCACACTTATCATCATCGTCAAAGCAGACCTCACGAATGTACGGGAAAAGTTCGTATTCGCAAATGTCCTCCCACCATGTATAGAAGTCGTCACATTGGTCGGTATGGCAGAAGTAGCTATGTCCTATCTCCAAGCCTCTGTCAATTTCAGCTATCACCTCGTTTGCCGCTTTCACCTTGTCGATTATCTGCTTAGCGTGTTCCATGCTGATGCCTTTTGAGACCATGAAGTCTCTGAACGCATCGTTGAATTCGGGCACAATCGGACAGAATCTGAATCGGCGGCGCAGAGCGTAGTCAACAATTGCCAGCGAGCGGTCGGCAGTATTCATGCAACCTATCAGATACACGTTGTCGGGAACGTAGAAACGTTCGTCGCTTTCGTCGCTATATGTCAGTTTTATGGCGAATTCTTCCTTGCGCTTGTCGGCTTCAATCAGCATCATCAGTTCACCAAGAATCTTGCTTATGTTGCCTCGGTTTATCTCGTCAATGATGAACACGAAAGGCTCGTCGGGCGAGAGTCTTGCCTTGTCGCAGAAGTTATAGAATATTCCGTTTCTGCGCTCGAAGCCTCCGTTTGTAGAAGGTCGGATGCCTTGTACAAAGTCCTCGTAGCCATACGACTGATGGAACTGCACCATCTCTATATTCTGGTTTTTCACTGCTCCAATCAGCTGATAAGCCACCTTGCGTGCGAGGAAAGTCTTGCCTACACCAGGTGCGCCTTCAAGAATGATGTTCTTCTTCGACTTCAGCAGACTGACTATCTTCTGAAACCGTTCTTCGCTGATGAAAGGCTTGTCAGGGTCTGAACTGAAATCGTACTCCTCAAACGCATCTTCTTTATAATCATCGCCATCCTGGTTTTCATGTGGCGCAAGCGGGTCTTCAGGATTCATCCACCAATCGAAGAAATCCATATATTTCTTGAAGCATGAAGACGGGCGATGGCGACCCGTTGCCTCACTCTTTTTCATGAAGCCCTTGTCAGCACGTAGAATAGTTTGCACCTCCTTTGCCGTCTCCGCATCGGGTATTTGATATAAAGAATTGTAGTCCTCAGTAAGTTTTGAAAGGTATTTCGGCAAAATATTGTCTATATCCCCAAGAATGGCTTTCGGGTTGGAGTATCTTTCAACGAAAAAGCCGAAGCCTATTTCGTGTGCCTCTTCAATTGTAAGACTGTCGAGAACACGATAGTTCTTAAACATGCCGAACTTGTCACGGTACTTTCTGATTGTTTCGCAGTTGTGTATGTAATTCTCCTTTTTACCAGCTGAGACCAAACGTAATCTCAACGCATCATAAATATCTCGTCCCCAAGAGTTTAAAACAGGAAACGCTGTCGGAAAAAGACAATGCAGAACTTGTGAGATAACACCTGCTTGCAATCCAACAAGAGGCTTGTTCTTTATAGTAGAACCAACCAATGCGTATAACTTATCCTCGGGTGTATTCATGGCAGCGACGAGCATCGCAATGAAATCCTTAGCCGTAGCTACATCTTTACAAACGGCTGTAACGGAACGGAATGCGGTGCCGAACATACCCCAGTATCCATCCTTTGTATTTTCCTGCGTATGCTCATATTCTCCGTCTATCGACTTCTGATTCACGACATCCATCAACGAAGCGATTCTTTCTTTTGCCGCGACATCAAGGTGCGAAGCGTAGACAAGTTCTTTCTTTTTATCGTTCTGAACCGCCCACGTACCGATGGGTATCATCAGCACCAAGTCCAAATCTTTCAAATCAAGAAGCGCCGTGTCTACGTTGGCATAAGCCTTCACACACTCGCGCGTCACCTCGTAGCAGCCGTCATACTTGTCGGCTATTATATCTTTTAGGGTTTCGAGTTTGTTCATATCTGTTTGTGATTATCAGATCTAAAAGGATCTAAATCCCTTTTTCAAGATCTAAGGTTTTCTAAATAATTTGCTTGTATCTGTATGATCTACGACCTTTACAGCCGATAAATCGTATTGTATAATTTCAATTTGAATCGCTTATGGAAAAAGAATGGATTACAACCTCCGAACTGCTTGGTTTTCTTAAGTCGCACCCCAACGACGAGTTCACCTGTCGGCTCTATCTCGGTTATCGGCTCGGCTCTACCCACTATTGGTATTGGGACTCGCAAGAGCGAACGTTTATGCACACTCGCGACTGGCCGTTTTCGCCCGTCAGCGAGAGCGAGATTCTTAAGTGGTATGGCAAAAATCGTTGGAGGATTGAGCTATGAACCACCCCGTAACTATGGCGCTGCTGCTTGTAAAGGAGCTGCGCAAGCTCGACTTGCTCGAAGAAGTGATTCTTGCAAACGATATTGGCTGCCTGCGCGTCTGCGCTCATTGCGGCAAACTGATGAACGTAGGTTGGTCGTGTGCCGATTCGCCTTATTGTTCCGACCGATGCTTGCATGCAGACTATCCAGATATTGATTTGGATGAACTGGCAAACAGAACAGATGCCGAACTATATGCTTCCGATGTCTTTTGGACGACGTGGGAAGATTCTACTTCTCATACCCCTCATAGTAATAGCTCTGTTCGATGCCCTTGATAATCACTTCTCTGTTCTCGGTGTCTGCGGTTAGGTTCTGACTGAGCAGGAAGCGTATTTCGAGGTCGTTGATAGGGGAGCGTTCCATGGCAGAGAGGTATTGGTCTTTGTCAACGAACTGCCAGTTGACCACTTTGCCGAGCGTGCGTTTTAGCATCATGTCGAGCCAGATGCGTGTAGCGCGTCCGTTGCCCTCCATAAAAGGGTGACAGACGTTCATCTCCACGTACTTCTCGACGATGTGTTCGAAGGTGTCTTCAGGCATCTTTTCGACGGCTGAGAGGGCGGCTTGTAGATAGAGCGAGTTGGCGAAGCGGAAGCCTCCTTTGGCGATGTTTTTCTCGCGAATAGTGCCGGCGAAAGGGTACAGACCTTCAAACAGGTAGCGATGTATCTGCTGAAGACCTGCTGTCGTGCCTACGGGGATGTTGTTTATGTCGCCCGACTCGAAGAGGCGGTGGGCGTTATGAAGCGATTTCTCGTCTATCTCTTTTGTTGTCATAATGCTGTTGTTTGACCACAAAGTTACGAAAAATAAATGGAAATATCTGCACTTGTGCTCTGCAATCTCTGCACTTATGTCGTCGGATTGCGTTCGGTGTCCGATCGGATTGCGTTCGGTGTCCGATCAGATTGCGTCCGCCGTCCAATCAGATTGCGTTCGGTGTCCGATCGGGTGGCGTTCGGTGCACGATGAAAGAGTGTGGGGTGGAATACATCGGAAGTGCAACTTCTACAGTCTTTTTCCTATCCATCTGGGCAGCACAACGGTGCCCATTACAAGGAACGGGTAGTAGAAGATGGCTCTCCAGAGCATTGCTGCGAGTATGGCTACCGAGGCATCGGGCAGATAGTCGGCGTAATAAAGGCGGAACATCAGTTCGGCTACGCCGCTGCCGCCGGGCGTGGGGCTGAGTATCGAAATCATCCACATCACCCATTGTCGGCACCAGGCTATGAGCATGTCGCCCTGGCAGTGGAAGGCGAAGAGTATGGCGGCTACGATGGCGAAGCGGGCGAGCCATGCTACGGAGGTGTAGCCCATGAGACGCAGCCAGAAGCGGCTGCCTTCGAGCTTCGCCTCCTGCGAGGCTAAGGTCATATCGTTGGAGAACCGCTCTATTTTCGGCTGGAACCTGCGCAGACCCGGAATCTTGCAGCATGCTTTCAGTACCCAGCCTAAGAGCTGCGGACGATGGAGCAGCAGCACGTACAGTATGGCTGTCCATGCGGTTACGATGAGTGTGCTTATGAGGAAGACGACGTGTATGCCGCCCTTCAGCCATTCGCTCGACACAGTGACACCCGTGTCGCTTGCTGTGCAGAAAAGCAGATCGGAGGGCACGCATAGGTAGAGCACGCAGCAGCTGATGGCGAGAAAGGCTTCGTCGGCAAGCAGGGCTGCGAACATGGTGAAGATGCTTCTGCCCATCGTCATGCCCTCGCGGTTGAGATACACGAACGCCAGTCCGCTGCCGCCTACTGCGGATGGGGTTACGGCGGAGGTGAACTCGCAGAGCACGTTGATGCGGAAGCTCTGCGAGAGCGACAGCTTGCGCTGACTGAGGTGGCGGAAGCGCAGTGTGTACATAAGGTTCTGGACGGCGAAAAGGAGCACGGCGATGCCCGTCCCGGCGAAGAATTGTGGGGAGAGGTGTATCTTGCTCAGGGCGTCAAGGTCAAACTCTCTTATCATCATTCCGGCAATCACCACGAGTCCGATTGACGCCGCCAGCCATAAGTGCCATTTTTTCATTCTGTGCTAAGTGTGAATTAGTTTGTTGATGTGTGCAAATTTACACAATTATGTGTAATACAGCGTTCTTTGGCGCAATTTTATTATTCTTTGTTTGCGTATCTCAATTATTTTGGCGAATTTTGTATAATAGTATATTATAAACTATTTGTATATTCTCTCAATATATGCAAAACATGAAAGCAAGAAACGCACGGATAGACACGCTGAGAGTAGTAGCGATGCTGATGATTATTTGCGGTCATTTCATATATCACGGTATGCGCCATGTCGGTTTGCAGGAATCGACGGGTGTGCCGTTTGCTGACAACGCAGTAGGGCGGATGAATTTTGTGATGGCGCAGTTCTTAGGGTATGCGTGCAATATAGCCACAAACATATATTTTATGATAACCGGCTACTTCCTTGTGAAGCCCAGAACGTTGTCGTATGCCGTCAGCAAGTCGTGGAAGCTATGGCGTACGATAGTGTTCTACACCTTGTCCGTCTACGCCGTGCTTTGCGCTACGGGGACGATGGATTTCTCCGTCCCGCAAATGATTGAGCAGCTGATGCCTATACATAGCCGCAAGTACTGGTTTATGTCCAACTATATTGTGGTGCTCCTGCTGTCGCCGTTTGTGTCGAAGGCACTCGACGCGCTGGCGAAGAAGGAGTATCAGGGACTGCTGCTGGTTCTGCTGCTGCTCAACTTTGCTGAAGGCAATTGGGGGTATGGAGGCATCTTCAGCGGTGGTATGTCCGTGGTGTTCTGCCTATCGCTCTTCACGTTGGGCGGCTATCTGAAGAAGTTTCCTCTTCCTGTGTTCCGCTTCGACCATGTAGCCTATCTCATGGGCTATCTTTCGATATGTCTGTTCTTTACGCTTAACAGTTATGTGAGTCAGTTGGGAGTGTTTGGCGATGCTGATACGTTGCTTAATGTCAGGGCGTTGGCAAACAACAGTGTACCACTGCTTAGTTCGGTATGCTTCTTCCTTGTATTTGCAAGTGGCAGATGGAGCGTGCCGAACGGTGTTTCGCGCCTTGCGGTAGGCTGCAGTCCGTACATCATGGCTGTGTACCTGATACACGACAACGTATATCTGCGTCCGTTGTTGTGGGACGGGGTGGTGCGTCCGTTGAATTATGTCAACAGCTGCTGGTTCCTGCCTTATTGCGTTGCGGTGGTTGTTGCGGTGTTTGTATTCTGCCTGTCTGTGGAATACGTAAGGCAGAAAGTAGTGTCGATAATAAAGAAATAAATGCATTTATTTTGTATTGTGTTCGATTTGCACTAACTTTGCATCATTATGATAGAAGTGAAAGTAAAAGACGCTGCTTTGCGTGAAGCGGCGATGCAAGATATGGATGCTTTCCTCGGCGTGTTCATCAACGCTACGAAGGAGGCTATTGGCGGCGAGCTCAATGCTGAAAATATGCAGCAGCTGAGTGTGGCGCAGATTACGTTGTTGGCTTATGACATCCTGCACGAGGAGGTTATGGACGGCGGATTTGTGCAGCTGATATACAACGGCTACGGCGGATTTATCTTCGACAATCCGTTTGCGAAGGTGCTGCGCGAGTGGGGCTTGCGCGACCTCGCGAAGATGCTCTTCGCTGTGCGCAAACTCTACAAGGAGTACGGCGCAAAGATACAGCGCGAGTGTAGCGACGACGAGTTTATGGCTATGTTCGAGCAGTTTCCCGAGTTCGACGACTACGATGACGAGTTCGTGGAGAACGAGGAGAACTGGACAGAGGCAGTAGCCCGTTATGTAGACGAACACATAGAGGAGTTCGTCGTTATTGAGGAATAAAAAAAGAGAGTAGGGTCGGCGGTGCAGGATGTTTTGCAATTATCAGCTACACCTGCGGCTTTCGGCTTCAAGACAATTATGAACAAGGAACAGGAACTCATTAGAAAGAAAAGTCCGGTGAGCATCCGCAACAAGAAGGCTTCGTTCGAATACTTCTTTGTGGAGACATACACCGCCGGTATAGTGCTTACGGGCACCGAGATTAAGTCAATCAGACTCGGAAAGGCGAGTCTGGTTGACACTTTCTGTTATATAAACAACGGCGAGGTCTGGGTGAAAGGCATGAACGTTTCGCCCTATTTCTATGGCTCGTTCAGCAATCACGAGGCGCGTCGCGACCGCAAGTTGCTGCTCACACGCCGCGAGATATCCAAACTCGAGGCAGCTACCAAGCAGCCCGGCTTCACCATTGTGCCCATACTCGTGTTCATCGACGAACACGGACGCGCCAAGGTGGACATCGCGCTCTGTCGCGGTAAGAAGGAGTACGACAAGCGTCAGACTCTGAAGGAGAAGGAAGACCGTCGTGAGATGGATCGCGCGATGAAACGCTATTAAACACACACACGAAATAGATGAAGAAGACTTTAAACGAAGTCGTTAAAGACAGGATAATGATACTCGATGGTGCGATGGGCACCATGATACAGCAATACGCGCTGACCGAGGAGGACTTCCGTGGCTATCGCTACCGCAAGACACCAGGACTTATGAAGGGCAACAACGATATGCTTAACATCACGCGCCCAGACGTGGTGAGCGATATCCACCGCAAGTATCTTGAGGCAGGTGCCGACATAATCACCACGAACACGTTCAGCTCGCAGCGCATTTCGCAAGCCGACTACCACTTGGAGGAAGCAGCACGCGAGATGGCTCTTGCCGGAGCACGGCTCGCACGCAAGGCTGCCGACGAGTTCGCTACCGACGAACGCCCGCGCTTCGTGGCAGGCTCGGTGGGTCCTACGAACAAGACCTGCTCAATGAGCCCCGACGTGAGCAATCCGGCTGCACGCGAAATCGACTATCTGACGCTCTACGACGTCTATCTCGAACAGATAGAGGCACTCGTGGAGGGTGGGGTGGACATCATTCTCATAGAGACGGTGTTCGACACGCTCAACGCCAAGGCTGCCATCGACGCAACGATGGAGGCTGAGCGCAGAAGTGGCAAGACCCTGCCCATAATGCTCAGCATCACCGTGAGCGACCTCGCAGGCAGAACGCTCAGCGGACAGACCCTTGAGGCTGTGCTGGCAAGCGTGAGCAGCTATCCGCTCTTCTCTATCGGACTCAACTGCTCGTTCGGTGCACCGCAGATGAAGCCGTTCCTGAAGGAACTGGCGCGAAAGTCACCTTATTATATTAGTGCATATCCCAATGCCGGTCTGCCCAACAGTATGGGCGAATACGACGAGACAGCAGAGTCGATGGCTCCGCAGATGCAGGAGTACGTGGACGAGGGATTGGTGAACATAATCGGTGGCTGCTGCGGCACAACCGAGAAGTTCATTGCCGAGTATGCAAAGATTGTAGAAGGCAAGCAGCCGCACACGCCGCAACCGAAGTCGCAGACCATGTGGCTCAGCGGACTGGAGCTGCTCGACGTGACGCCCGACATTCGCTTCGTCAACGTAGGCGAGCGTTGCAACGTGGCAGGTTCGCGCAAGTTTCTGCGCCTTATAAACGAAAAGAATTACGACGAGGCTGTCAGCATAGCGCGTAAGCAGGTGGCTGACGGAGCCTTGGTCATAGACATAAACATGGACGACGGTCTGCTCGACGCACGCGAGGAGATGCGCACGTTCCTTAATATAATAGCCTCGGAGCCCGACATAGCGAAGGTGCCGGTGATGATCGACTCGTCAAAGTGGGACGTAATCACCGCCGGACTGCAATGTGTGCAGGGCAAGGCGATAGTCAACTCTATCTCGCTGAAGGAAGGCGAGGAGGTGTTCCTCAGTCATGCCCGCGACGTGATGCGCTACGGTGCCGCGGTCGTGGTGATGTGCTTCGACGAGAAGGGACAGGCTACCACATACGAGCGACGCATCGAGATAGCCGAGCGTGCATATCGTCTGCTCACGGATAAGGTGGGCATGAACCCGCTCGACATCATCTTCGACCCTAACGTGCTTGCCATAGCTACCGGCATGAGCGAGCACGACAACTATGCGCTCGACTTCATACGCGCTACGGAGTGGATCCGCACCAACCTGCCCGGAGCGCATATCAGCGGCGGTGTGAGCAACCTCTCGTTCTCGTTCCGCGGCAACAACTACATACGCGAGGCGATGCATGCCGTGTTCCTCTATCACGCCATAGGCAAGGGTATGGACTTCGGCATCGTCAATCCGGCTACGAAGGTGGCTTACGGCGACATTCCTGCCGACCAGCTCGAGATTCTTGAGGACGTGGTGCTCAATCGACGCCCCGACGCTTCGGAGCGTCTTGTGGAACTTGCGGAGAATATAAAGCTGCAGCAGGAAGCGCTGAAGAACGGTGCGGTTGCGGGTGCTACTACAGCTACGGCTGCCGAACCTGAGTGGCGCAAGGCTGATGTGGCTGAGCGCCTGGCTACGGCTCTCGTGAAAGGCGTGGCAGACTATATGGAGGACGACCTGCAGGAGGCACTTACGGTGTATCCGAAGGCGGTGGACATAATAGAGGGTCCGCTCATGGCGGGCATGAACAAGGTGGGCGAACTCTTCGGTTGTGGCAAGATGTTCCTGCCGCAGGTCGTAAAGACGGCGCGCACCATGAAGAAGGCGGTGGCTATACTGCAACCGTACATCGAAGCCGACAAGAAGGAAGGCACAACGACAGCCGGAAAGGTGCTCATGGCTACCGTGAAGGGCGATGTGCACGACATCGGCAAGAACATCGTAGATGTGGTTATGTCGTGCAACAACTACGAGGTGATTGACCTCGGAGTGATGGTGCCGGCAGAGCAGATTGTGAAGAAGGCTGTGGCTGAACAGGTTGACATGATCGGACTGAGCGGACTCATCACGCCGAGTCTGGAGGAGATGGTGAACGTGGCTACAGAGATGGAGCACGCCGGTCTTGACCTGCCCATCATGGTGGGCGGCGCTACGACGTCGGAGATGCACGTGGCGCTGAAGATTGCGCCCGTGTACAGCGGCATCGTGGTGTGGGTGAAGGACGCGGCGCAGAACCCGCTTGTGGCGCAGCGACTGATGAACGCCACCGACCGCAAAAAGTTCAAAGCCGAACTGGACGAACGCTATGCGCGTCTGCGCAAGGAGTATGCTGCACATCAGCAGAAACTCTCGTCGCTCGATGAGGCTCGCAAGAATAAACTCAATTTGTTTGAGTAAACTTGATTAGTTCGAGTGAACTTAATTCGTTAGAATAAAATACTTCCCACGTAGTTGGGGCTTTAATATAATTATTATGGGATTCAAGAAGAAAAGAGTTTGGCACTGTCTGCCTGGACAGGAGCCGACAGAACTTGACAAAAGAGTAATGTATTGGGAGAATAAGGGTAAGGAGGTGCCGTCGCGCGACCTTATCAAGACTCCTGAACAGATAGAAGGCATACGCCGCAGCGGTGTGGTGAACACCGGTGTGCTCGACGAGGTGGCTAAGCATATTCATGCTGGCATGAACACTCTCGAGATCGACCAGATATGCTACGACTACTGTACAGCACATGGCGCTGTGCCGGCTTGTCTCAACTACGAGGGCTTCCCGAAGAGTGTCTGCACAAGTATCAACGAGGTGGTGTGCCACGGCATTCCGAAGGAAGAGGATGTTCTGCAGGAGGGCGACATCGTGAATGTTGACTTCACTACTATCCTCGACGGCTACTATGCCGACGCTTCGCGCATGTTCATCATCGGCAAGACAACACCCGAGAAGGAGCAGCTGGTGCGTGTGGCTAAGGAGTGTCTGGAGATTGGTATGGAGGCAGCTAAGCCTTACAGCTTCGTGGGCGACATCGGTCACGCTATCCAGAAGCACGCCGACAAGTATCACTATGGCATCGTGCGCGACCTCTGCGGTCATGGCGTAGGACTGAAGTTCCACGAGAAGCCCGACGTGATGCACTACGGACACAAGGGTACGGGTATGCTGCTTGTGCCGGGCATGGTGTTCACAATTGAGCCGATGGTCAACATGGGTACGTGGAAGGTGTTCATTGATGCTGACGACGAGTATGGCTGGGAGGTTATCTCGGGCGACGAGAAGCCGAGCGCACAGTGGGAGCACACCTTCGTGATGACTGAGCACGGCGTGGAGATATTGACACATTAATATTTATTAGTTATTAATTATTAGTGCTTAATTATTAATTGGCTTGCGCCACGATAATTAATAATTAGAACAATAAGATAATTAATAATTAACAATTAAAAATTAATAATTAAGAAGATGTATATATTAGGTATAGAGAGCAGCTGCGACGATACAAGTGCAGCAGTGCTCAACGACAACATATTGCTGAGCAACGTAACGGCTTCTCAGGATGTACACCGCGAATATGGTGGTGTGGTGCCAGAGCTTGCGTCGCGTGCTCATCAGCAGAATATCGTGCCGGTAGTGGATGCTGCGCTGAAGCGTGCCGGCATCACGAAGGAGCAGCTGTCGGCTGTGGCTTTCACACGCGGACCGGGACTAATGGGATCGCTGCTCGTGGGCGTGAGCTTCACAAAGGGCTTTGCGCGCAGTTTGGGCATACCGATGATCGACGTAAACCACTTGCAGGGTCACGTGCTGGCTCACTTCATAAAGGAGAAGCCAGAGGACACTACGCCGCCGTTCCCGTTCCTCTGTCTGCTCGTGTCGGGTGGCAACTCGCAGATTGTAAAGGTGAACGCCTACAACGATATGGAGGTGCTCGGTCAGACTATTGATGACGCAGCAGGAGAGGCTATCGACAAGTGTTCGAAGGTGATGGGCTTGGGTTATCCAGGCGGTCCTATCATCGACCGCTTGGCGCGTCAGGGCAATCCGCTTGCGTACAAGTTCTCCGAACCGCACATACCGGGCTTGGACTATAGTTTCAGTGGCTTGAAGACATCGTTCCTGTATAGTCTGCGCAAGTGGGTTCAGGACGATCCCGACTTCGTTGAACATCACAAGAATGACCTCGCAGCGAGTCTTGAGCATACTATCGTAAACATATTGATGAAGAAACTGCGTCTTGCTGTGAAGCAGACTGGCATCAAGCATGTTGCTGTTGCGGGCGGTGTGTCTGCCAACAACGGACTGCGTAATGCTTTCCACGATCACGCGAAGCGTTTTGGCTGGACTATCTATATTCCGAAGTTCAGCTATACAACGGACAATGCGGCGATGATTGGCATCACAGGATACTATAAATACCTGGATAAAGACTTCTGCTCAATAGATAAGCCGGCGTTCAGCAAGGTTACATTCAAATAAGTAAATAATCATAAACAAAAAGAAATACAAAATGGAATTTGAAAAGAAAATACTTAGTCGCGAGATACAACAGTTTCTTTATGGATCTGGTCTTACTGTAGGCTCGGCAGAAAGCTGCACAGGCGGACGCATCGCAGAGTCGATAATCGCTGTTCCGGGGGCGTCAACTTACTTTAAGGGTGGTGTTATCTCATATACCAATGAGGTGAAGGAAAACCTGCTCGGTGTTGATCACAGTCTGCTTGAGGAGAAGACTGCTGTGTGCGAGGATGTGGCAAAGGAAATGGTAAAGGGTGCAATTAAGGCTCTCAATGTAGATTTCGCCATTGCGTCTACCGGAACAGCTGGTCCTGGTGGTGGCACAGCAGCAATTCCTGTCGGTACAATTTGGCTCGCCTGTGGCAATGCAGATAACATTATTACCATGAAACTCACGGAGGATTACGGTCGCGATATCAACCTTGCCATCGCAACAAGCAAGGCTCTGCAGATGTTTATCGGCTTTCTGAAGGACAATATGCCAAAGACAGAAGACAATGGTGTAGCTCCTAAGATTCCTGTTACGGAGTAAAGTAGGTGAACTTGCTTAAGTCTTTATTCTCCAAAATGGGTAAAAATCAGCACTATAGCACATAAAATGCGTCTGAAAACAAAAAAAACATTAAATACACAACTTTATTTAATGGAATGTTTTGCGGTTTCGAAAAAAGTCGTTAATTTTGCACTCTGTTTGGAATAGGTATCAAAAACGAATACAAAAAAGAAGATAGAAATGTCGAAAATTTGTCAGATTACGGGAAAAAAAGCCCAGATAGGTAACAACGTATCACACTCAAAGCACCGCACAAAGCGTTCTT
>OIWK01001689.1_pt1 | contig 19647 bp, 13 predicted proteins | sample 1587401 | NCBI WGS metagenome assembly OIWK01 (sample SAMEA3888911, study PRJEB22519) | human gut metagenome | biome: human gut; feature: human-associated habitat; material: faeces | place: Denmark | collected 2009
TTTTCGGATGGCGGTGATCAAGGTATTCACCGTCGATGCGGAAGGTCGTGACTTCGTAGGCGCCATCCTCGGCAAGGATGGTGAGGGTGCCATGCTGGATGCCTGTCGGGATGACACGCTTGTCTTCAAAAAGCGCCATCATTTCTTCTGCACGCGCGGAGGTGCAGATGTCCCAGTCGCTGGGGCGTTTTCCCATCAGCGAATCGCGCACGCAGCCGCCGACGATATAGGCTTCGTAGCCATGCTGCTCCAGACGCGCGATGATCTTGCGCGCGCCAGTTGGAATATGGATCTCCATCCTTTCACCTCATTTCTGAATGGTCCTCAAGAAATTCTTTTATCATGATCGCATCCGGTTCGTTGCTGTAGGTGTGCATCGGCAGGAAATGATGCATCAGCCGGCCGTCGTCGGGATGCTGGTAGGTCAGCGCTGCCGCATGAAGCAACGGACGTGCCGCAGCGATCGGCGGACCGCCGTAGGTCACATCGCCGATGAGCGGATGGCCCTGATGCGCCAGATGGATGCGGATCTGGTGGCGTCGGCCGGTGTCGATGCGCACCCAGCAGGCTGTCGCTCGCAGCGCTTCCACGTAGGCGAGAGGCCAGACGTGGGTGCGCGAGGCTTTGCCGCCGCTGCCGACGAAAAAGAGCGGCCCGACAGAATGGCGCAGCGCTTCCGGCACTTCACAGATCGCGCCGTTCAGAGAAAGCGGCGACGAAAGACGACCAAACGCGAAGCATTGGTAATATTTCTGCGCACGCTGACGGCTCAGCACACCGGCTGCGAAGCTGTTTTTCGCGAGCAGCACGAGCCCGCTGGTGCCAATGTCCAGACGACTCACCGGATGAAAGGTGCAGGCTTCTCCCTGCGCCTCCAGATGGGCGAGCACGGCGCCAGCCAGAGAGCCGCGCTCGCCGCGCCGCCGCGGAAACATTGTCACACCCGGCGGCTTGTCGACAACAAGTAGCATATCGTCTTCGTAGACAACCGTCAAGGGATTTGTTTCATGAATGATGTCGCTCTCCTCCAGCGACGGCGCCATCGCCAGCGAAATATCGTCGCCAGCGCGCACAATGTAGCGCACTGTGCGTCGCTCGCCGTTGACGAGAATGCCCTGGGGATGCGCCTTGCAGCGTTTCATGAGCCGCTTGGAAACATCCATGCGGCTGGTGATGACATCGCGGAGCAGGCGACCGTCGTCTGCGACTGTCGCGAGATAATGGATCCTTTTCATTCGCGCACCTCGAAATGTGCCTGGCTGCCGCCGGAGCCGCTCTCGACCACGAGATGCGCCGGAATGCGTTCCTTGAGCTCGGCAACGTGGGAAATGACGCCGACGAGGCGTCCGCTGTCCTGCAGACTGATCAGCGTTTCCACAGTGTCGTCGAGAGATTCTTCGTCGAGGGTGCCGAAGCCTTCGTCGATAAAGATCGTCGACAATTCCACGCCGCCGCTTTCGCTCGTCACCACATCGGCGAGGCCGAGGGCCAGCGAAAGCGAGGCTTTGAAGCTTTCGCCGCCGGAGAGCGTGGAAACATCGCGCGCGCGACCGGTGTACTGATCCATCACATCGAGATCGAGTCCAGCCTGGCGACGCGCGTCGCTGACCATTTCCTTGCGTCGGAAGGAATAGCGTCCGTGGGTCATGCGCGCGAGACGCACATTGGCGCCGATGAGCATCTGCTCGAAATAATATGCTTGGGCGAAGGTTTCCAAGCGCATGTTGAAATGATTTTTGCCGTCGAGCACATCCCGCAGCTTGCCAAGAAGGGCGTAGCGCGCTTCCATTTCTTTGAAGGCGTCAAGCAGCTGAGCGATCTGCGCGATCAACGCGCGATTCGATGCGCAGCGCGTTTTGTGTGCCGCCAGCACATCCTTGGCAGCGTTCAGCCGCTGCTCGGCTTCTTTCCGCCGGGCTTCGCCTGCTTCCAGATCGTGCAGCGTGCGATCGTCCTGCAGCCGTTGCGCAAGATCCTCGTGCAGCGTCGTCGCTCTGGTCAGCGCTTCTGAGAACGCATCGATCTCCTGCTGCAGAAGCGCGGCGCGCGGAATGTCCGCTTTCGCTGAAAGATAATCGGCTTCTGTGGCGAAGATCGCGTCCCGCGCCTGCGCAAAAACGCGCGTGTGATCGTCGGCGGAGCGCTGGAGCTCCTCCATACGGGCTTCAGCCTGCGCTTGCGCGCTGGCGGCACGAACCTGCGCAAGCTGCGCCTGTTCGTGGGCGCGCTGAGCGGTTTCGAGCGCCTGCTTCGCGGCCTGGTGACGCGCGCTGATGGCGTCGATCTCGCGCGTCAACGCCGCTGGATCGACGTCGGCTGTGAAGCCGAACTGCTTTTCTTTTGCGGCGACGGCATCTACCTTGCTGTCGCGCGTAGTCTGCCAGCGGCTTTGCTCGGCAACAAAACGCGTACGCTGTTCGCGCAGGGTGTTGAGCGCTGCTTTCTGCGCCTCCAGTTCCTTTTCCACCGCAGCCAGGCCAGCAAGTTCCTTTGCGATCTGCTGCAGCGCGGCCTGCGCTTCTTTGCGCTGGTGATTATGGGCAGTGCCGCTCTCCTGCAGCTGCTTGGCATAATGCGGAACTGCTTCTGGCTGGGTCAGCTGCGGGATGGTTTCCTGCAATTCTGCCCAGGCTTCGGCGATGCGCTTATCCTGCTGCGCCAGTGCAGCGCCAGCGTTCGCCGCCACGCTCTGCGCCTGATCGCGCACTTTTGCGCAGGCTGCTTCGTCGTCCTGCGCGCCGGGCACAACCGCCGGTGCAGGATGGTGCACAGCGCCACAGACAGGACAAGGCGCGCCGTCCTCAAGCTCCTGCGCCAGCGTTGCAGCCAGCTGCTGCCTGTTTGCGGCACGCGCTTCGGCCAAGCGCTTCTCAGCCGACGCGAGCTGTGCAGCGGCGTTTTCCTGTGCAGCTGCCAGTTCCGGACGCTCCTGTCTGAGATCGATGAAACGCTTGAGCAGCTGATACTGACGCCGTTCCTCGGCGAGCAGGGCGTCAAGCTTGACGATCGCTGTATCCTGCTGCGCCTGATCCTGCTGCAGCCGCTGTTTCTTTTCCTGCGCCGCTTCGGCTGTCTGCAGTGCTGCTTCTGCGCGCTGCTCGTCTTGTGCGAGAGTAGCCAACTCGCGCTCTGCCGACGCGAGCGCCTGGGCGGCCTGCTGCAGCGCAGCGCGATCGGCGACGTATTCGTTCATTTTGTCGCGTTTGGTCGTCAGTTCTGGCAGCGTGTCGTGGGCGAGATCGGCGTGCTGCTTCTGCTGCTCTGCCTGGGCAAGATTCTGCGCCGCTGCGTTCAACTGCTGCGCCGCATTCTGCGCCTGCTGACGCGCGAGCGCGAGGGTTTCTTCCTGCTGATGCAGCAACCGCCGTTCTTCAGCAGCGCGCATTTCCTTGTCGGCCAGGCTGCGCGCCTGATCAGCCGCACGCACCCGCCCTCCGAGCGCAGCGATTTCCGGCTGGCGCGCGCGCAGTGCTGTCAGCTCGGCCTCTGCCTGCTGCCATTTGCGCACGTCGGCGTTGTGCTGCGCTTCACGATTGAGCGCTTCCAGCGCCGCGAGGTAGACAGCATTTGCATCATCGACAGTCTGCTGCAAGCGCTCCTGTCGCGCTTCGTCTGCTTGCGCCAGCGCCTCCATCTGAGCGAGCACATCCTGCGACGGCTGCTCGCCAAAAGCGATGGACGCTTCAAATTGCAGGAGCGCTGTCTTGGAGCGATAATCGGCCTTGAGCTCTGCATACGCTCCGGTGACATCGCTGACGCGGCTCTTGATGCGCGAGAGCGCGAGATCATAGAGGCTTGTGTCAAAAATCTGGCGCAGGAGCTCGATCTTGTCCTTCGTCGAGGAAACGAGAAATTCCTGAAACGCACCCTGCGGAAGCATGACGATCTTTTTGAACTGCTCTTCGTCGAGGCCGACGAGATCGACGATCTTGCGATCGACCTCGCCGATCTTTGTGAGCGGCAGAAAATCCTCGTGCCCGACACATTCGAGCAGCGCTTCCTGGCCCAGCTCACGACGGCCGCTGCCGCGCTTTTTCGCCACGCTCTGTTTTGGCTGGCGGTGGATATGGAAACGCTTGCCGCTAATCTCGAAAGTGAAATCCACGAAGGTGATGCGATCGTCGTCAGGCTTTAGAAAATCACAGCGCAGGCTGGCTGGGTCCATGCCTTTTTTGCTCAGCTTGCCGTAGAGGGCATAGAGGATCGCTTCAAAAACAGTCGTTTTTCCCGAGCCTGTCGGGCCGGTGATAACAAACAGCCGCTCTGCGCCGAGTTCGCTGAAATCCAGCGTCGTCTCGCCGGCGTAAGGACCAAAGGCGGAAAGGGTTAATGTGATCGGTCTCATAATGTCTCCTTCTGCACCTCCTCAAAAATTTCCTGCATCAGCGCACACAGTTCGTCATCCGCCGGCGCGTCTGTCACCTGCTCATAAAAGGCGGTGAACATTTCCAGCGGCGTGCGTTTTTTTCCGATCTGCTGCGCCTGCGGCAGCGCCTGGTCGGTGAGCGTGGAAAGCTCAGACGCGCGCTCCAGGAGCATGATGTGTGGATAGCAGCTTTTCAGCCGCTGCATCGGCTCGAGCAGGCTGCCTGCATCCTCGAGGACGACGCGCAGATAATCGTCGCGATGGGCGGACAATTCCGGCGGCACTGTGAGCAGATTTTCCAGCATGCCGCGCACAGTCACGACCCGGCGCAGCGGATTGAGCGGCAACGCTTCGATCTGCAGCGCGCCGTCGGCGGAAAGCTGCACCGAGAGCATCACCTTCTGCTGATTTTCTTCGGAGAACGAATACTGCAGCAAGCTGCCAGCGTAGCGGATGCGATCACTGCCGGCGCGTTGCGCCTGGTGCAGATGCCCCAGCGCCACATAATCAAACGCCGCCAGCGATGCGCTCTGCCAGAATTCTGTGCCGCCAATGGAGAGCGTGCGCTCAGAATCGCAGGTTGCCAGCGCCTCGTCGCCGGTGACAACGCCATGCGCCACGAGCACGTTGCGCGCAGCAGGATCAAGCGCCGTCTGCGAAAGGACGTGGTCCATCGCCTGGGCGTAATCCATACCTTCTGTCTCTGGCACAAGCTGATGGAGCACCGCCAGATCGGCGTAGGCCATCAGATACACATCGACCGGTCCGTCTGCGTCGGTGAGACGCACCTTCGGCAACGGCCAGGAAAATGCGCCGGCAAGATGCAGCCCGGCTTTCGCCTGAATGGCGTTGGCAAATCCCAGCCGCTCGCCGCCGTCGTGATTGCCGCCGATGGCAAGCACCGGCACATCCAGCTCGAGCACAACCTGCGAAACGAAGGCATCAAAAAGCGCCACCGCTTCCACCGGCGGATTGCGGCGGTCGTAGATATCCCCGGCGAGGATCAATGCGTCCGGCTGTTCCGCGCGAATACGCGCGATGACCTGATCGAGAACGAAGCGCTGGTCGTCGATCATCGAATAGCCATTGACCTTTTTGCCGATGTGAAGGTCGGCCAAATGAAATAATTTCATAATTCCTCCTTGACTCAAAATCCACCGAGGGCGCGCGAGGCAAGCGTCGCCGGAATGGCGACGACGGCGCCCAGCCAGCCCATGCGCTCAACGCGCGTGAAATATGGCTGCGCAATGCCGCGGACCATCTGCTCCAAGAGCTCCGGCGAGAGGGCATTGATGCGTTCCTCGACCAGGCCAGGCACGTCCACGAGCAGCACGAGCGCGCGCCCTTCGCGGATCACGGTGGCGATGCAGACAGGCTCGACAAGCTGCCAGAGCTTCGCGGCGAACGCGATGCAGCGCCGCTCTTCCTCTGGCGTGAGCACCAGCGCTGCGCACAGACGCTGCTGCAGCGTTCCAGACGGCAGGCTGAAAAGCACGTTCAACGATCCTTCACGCACAAGCTCGTCGCCAAGCATGACCACAGCAGGCTCGAAGCGTCCGATCACTTCATCCCAGACGAGGGCGGCCCAGATATTCTGCCAAACGTGTTCGCCAGAATCCGTCGTCAGCGCGCCCGCCAGGCGCAGCGCCCGCGTCATCAGCCGTGCCTCTGCCTGTTCTGGCAGTTCACGCATACGCGCAGCCAGCGCGAGCAGAAGCTGCTGCAGCTGTGGCGCGCTGAGCGCTGCCGACATTTCCACGAGCCAGTCGCCGTCGCTCTCGCTGACGCTCACGCCGAGATCAGCGGCGCTCTTTCCTGCCAGCGCACGCTGCATCCAGCCGACGGCTGCTTCTGCGACGGCTCCTTCGCGCCGGAAAAGATAGCCCGGCAGTTTTTTCGCAAAAAACGCCTGCAGGATGGCGCTGACAAACTGACGACCACCAGCCATCTGATAGCCCAAAAGCATTGTGAACGAAAACTGTTTGCGGAGCATATCGTCCACCAGACCGGAGCAGCTGTCGAGATTGTTCAGGAGCATTTCCGGCAGCCCCTTGTAAAACGGCAGCAGATGCTGCCAGAGCCGCACGTAAAATTCCTGCTCCTTCGGCAGCGTCATCGCGCCAAGGATCCTGTTTCCCAGCTGCGTCCAGCTTTCAGCGTCACGGCCGTGCAGCCACTTGAGCAACGGCTGCGAAAGGGCGCCGTTCGCTGCTTCACGCATTGCGAGCTGGTCGATGCCGCGCTGCAGCAGATGCGCCTCTGCGCAAAATTCAACCAGCGGCTCTGGGTCGGACAGGCGCGCAGCCAGTGCAGCGCCGAGCCGATCTTTTTGCAGCGACGCATAGAGCAGGTGGCCAGCGTGATTTTTCGCCATTTCCTTGAGGGTTTGCTGCCAGCGCGTGTCGTGCGCATCGACGAGCTTTTGCAACCCCTGATGCAGAATCTCGTCAAAATCTGCATCCAACCGTTGCGAAAAAGCCTGCACCTGCGTGCGCCAGATGTCGTCGTTGATGATGTAGGACGCCGCCATTTCTTTCATTTTTTCTGCGAAGCGTGTCTGATTTTTGCTGATCAATCCCTGGAAGCCCAACTTTTTCTTATACGGGCGGAAAAGTCCGGCAACTGCCGCCACATTTGTGCCATAGCCAACCACGCCGTACATCCCCGTGCGCACCGTCATCAGCGCTGCCAGGGCATCCGGATCCGGTGTCACGCCGCTCATTTCCATCGCCAAACCTGTCGCAGCACCGGCAATGGCGCCAATGCCACCACCGAGATAGGCCAGCGGACGCATCTCGTGACCGAGCATGTCAAGCACGAGGGAGCGGATCTCTTCGTGGCTTAGCGCGTCCAGCTGCTCCTTCGTCATGCGTCCGAGGAAGGGGCGCATTTCCGCAAAAACCTCGCCGCGCAGCCCCTCCGCCATTGTTTTGTATGGCACTGCTTCGCGGCTACGACAAACGAGACGCGCCAGCGGCTGCTGATAAAGCTGATCGAAGAGCGCCAGCAGCGCTTCTTTGAGCGTCGCTTCCTGCAGATCAAGCCGCGCCAGCACCATCGCTCCATGCTGCCGCCAGAGCTCCTGCGCTTTCGTCAGCAGCATTTCCTGGCGCGCTGCTGTGAGTAAATGCGCCGACAGCGGCTTCTCAAGAATCTGCGCGGAAATTTTGCGCAGCATCTGCGCCAGCGCTTCTGGTGACAGATTTTTTGCGAGCGCTTCAACCCCTGTGTCGATCAGCGTCGCGAGCATTTGCTGCGAGAGCAGCCTGCGAAGCGGCAGCGCCAGCAGCGCTTCGAGAAGCGTCATGAGACTGTCGTGGATCGCTGCCACCTCGTCCTCGGCTTCGATCGTCACGCGCCGCCAGCGATCGATCGCGTGCACCACCCAGGAAAGCAGAAAAGCTGCAAGCTCCTGACAAAGCGATTCCGCTTCCTCTGCATCAGCGAAGCGCGCCAAAAAAGCACTCAGCCAATCCCTGCCATCATCCGTTGTCTCTGCGAAGCGCTGTTCCAACAGCCCTGCGACCACATCGCAGAACATCGGATTTTCACCAGATTCGGCAACGCTCTCCAAAAGCATCCGCTCTATCTCTGCACGATCCTCCTGCAGGATCGGCGCAAATGCCTCCACGAGCGTCGGCAGATGTGCAGCGAGCAGCGATTGGAGCAAGCGCTCTGCCAGCACATAAAGCTGCTCCTGCAGCGCCGGATTTTTCAGCACATCCAGCCAGCGCGCGTGCTGTGAGCGCTGACCAGCCAAAATGAACTGCTCCAGCATCTGCTCGAGGGTGGCTGCATCGACGGTGAGCAGATCCTGCAGGCGCAGCGATTCTGCGCCGCCCTCCTGCCACTGACTTTCGAGCGCAGCCTGCAGCCGCTCGCCCCAGCCAGAAAGCCAGCGCGAAAAATCATCTGCGTCCATCGCTTCGAGGGCGCGCAGCCAGCGTTTGACAAGCGCGCCAGCGCCCAGCTCCGACAGCGAGCACTTCGCCAGATTCGCCAGCGCAAGCGCCGCGCTCTGCACAAACGCGTCGTCTGCAAACACCGCATCCAGCCGTTTCGCCAGAGCCGCGCTGTCAAATCGCGCGTCGGCAAGATCGAGCGATTGAATATGCGCCACAGCCAACTGCCGCAATGCGCCATCGTTGTCGATATCCGCCAGCGCGCAATCAGAAAGCGCGTAGGGCAGCTCCTCCGTGAGCAGCGTTCGCAGAAAACGTTCGAACATCATCGCCATCTCCGGATTTTCCGCCAGCGCGCGCACCGTTTCTTCGTCGATGATCTGATCCTGCAAAACCTGCACGATCATCTCCGTAAACTGCGCGCGCTCGCGCACGACCACGCCATTTTTTGCAAAAAGCTGGCGGATCGCAATGTCGTTGGTGAAATATCCTGTTAAAGCGCCGAGGATCGTCTCAATTGCTAGCATTTTTCGTTTCCTTTCTATTGAACATTTCTGTTCGGAATGCTATAATATTATACCACAGCTGGGAATATTTTCCAGTCTGGCAGCAATTCTTACGGGGACGTACTGGTTTCGACGGGGGATTGCGGTTGCCTTGTAAGCGTACCGAGTTTCGCATGATCTCGTAAAATCGTGCACCTAAACTTAAACGCTAAAAACGAAAAATTAGCTTTCGCAGCGTAAGCTGTGAACTTCCTGCCTGCTGCGCCTGAGATGCGGGGTCAGGGAGCCAAACCATCAGGCTACCGGCTGGTGACTGAGAAATAGCCATCCGGGAAATCTATTTCTCTCGCAGCGTTCCAGTTTGATCGTGGACGGGCGCGCTGTTAAATCAAAACACGCTCTACGTACGTAGAAAGCTTGGGAGCTGGTCTTTCGGACAGGGGTTCGACTCCCCTCGTCTCCATAAACGATAAACGCCGTGCGTTTGACAAAAACGTCAGACGCACGGCGTTTGTTTTTTTGCATCAGAAATTGTAGAACTCGTTTTTCTCCAGAATGACGTGACGGGTGACATCCTGGCTGAAATCGCCGTACTGAACGACGTAGTCGTAATGTTCCCAGTCAACCTCTTCTTCTGGCTTGTCGGTGTTCCAGATGACGAGGAAGTCGCGCTCGTTGTGGTCCTGAGCGATGGCCTGCCACCAATGTCCCTGGAGCAGACGGTCGGCGGTTTTGCCGTCCTCTGAAGAAATGCGGAAGAAACTCCCGCTGAGTCGTGGTTTTTCAATGCAATGTATTTTAACTGCCATAAATGGATCCCTCCTGATCGATCATACTATCTGTATTGTATAAAAAACTGCGGACAAGAGCAACCGTTGGCGCCAAAAATCTGACCACTTTCCTCTATTCTGCCAGCTTGCTGAGGGTTTCACCGCTGATGCGATAAACGGTCCAATCCTCCATGGCTTCGGCGCCAAGGCTGCGATAAAATTCAATGCTCGGCGTGTTCCAGTCGAGGCACCACCATTCCAGCCGTCCGCAGCCGCGCGCGACGGCGATGCGCGCCAGTTCTCTGAGCAGTGCGGTGCCGATGCCCTGGCCGCGATGCGCTGGCTCAACGTAGAGATCTTCGAGATAAATGCCGGCGCGGCCGAGAAAAGTGGAAAAATTGTGGAAGAACAGCGCAAAGCCGACTTCTTTTCCTTCAACCACAGCGAAGATCACCTCTGCTTTTTCCTTGTCGAAGAGCCACTCTTCAAGGATCTCTTCGGTGGCAACGACTTCCTCTTCCAGCTTTTCATAGCGTGCCAGCTCGCGGATGTAGCGCAGGATCAGCGGCACATCCCGGTGTTCTGCGCTGCGAAACGAACAGATTTCCTTCATTATAAATTCCCCCTTTGTGGTTCCTTCATTATTATAGCAATCCCAACGTCGAATGCGCAATGCACGTCATATAGAGATTGCTCAATCCCCACAAATGTGTTACAGTTTTCACATAAGTAGCGCAACGCTGAATTTACAAAAAGAAATTGGAGATTTCATCATGAACAATCTATTTGATACAGACGTCCAACTACAAAAAAACCGAACGCTTTCGGCTGTTGCCCGACTGGCTTTCGCCGGCGAGCTGGATGCGTTCAGCATGATGGGCGTGAGCAAAACGCTATTCCCGGATGACAGCAAGCCGACGATGCGCTGCTGCATCTACAAGGAGCGAGCGATCAGTGACGAATATGTGAAGCTGGCCTGCGGTGGCTCGCCGGAACAGAAAGCCATCGTCAATGTCATTCCGATCGCCTGCGACGAATGCCCGCTGGACGGGATGACGGTGACGGACAACTGCCGCGGTTGTCTGGCCCATCGCTGCATGAACAATTGCCCAAAGGACGCGATCACGATCGGCCCGGATCACCGCGCCACGATCGATCACACAAAATGCATCAACTGCGGCATGTGCGCCAAGAGCTGTCCTTACAGCGCCATCGTCAAACGCACGCGCCCATGCATCGAGGCCTGCAAAGCAAAAGCGCTCTCCAGTGATCCGGTGAGTGGCCGCGCGCTGATCGATGAAGAAAAATGCATTAGCTGCGGGCAGTGTGTGTATCAGTGTCCGTTCGGCGCCATCGTTGACAAAAGCTTTATCACAGACGTGATCCGTCTCATCCGCGAAAGCGAGAACAACACGAAGTACCACGTTTACGCCATTGTGGCGCCATCCATCGCCAGCCAGTACGACACGCTGGAAAATGTAACCACGGAGCAGGCGGTCAGCGGTATCCGCGAGCTCGGGTTCCACGCTGTGCTGGAAGCAGCCTGGGGCGCAGACATGGTGGCGTATCTGGAAGCGCAGGAATTGGTCGAAAAAGGATTCCTCACCAGCTCCTGCTGCCCAGGATTTGTGGACTACATCCACAAAAATTATCCGGACATCGTGCCGGAGATCAGCCACAATTACAGCCCAATGGCCCAGCTCGGCAAAGTGCTCAAGGAAATGGATCCCGGCTGCAAAACCGTCTTCATCGGGCCATGCATCGCCAAGAAAAATGAGCTGAGACTGGTGCGCGAGCATGTGGATTCTGTCCTCACCTTCGAAGAACTGCAGGCGCTGTTCGATGCCAAAGACATCGACATCTCCACCCTCGAAGGAACGATGCTCGACAACGCCAGCTATTTCGGCCGCATCTTCGCCCGTGTCGGCGGCCTTTCCGAGGCTGTCGCGCAGGCGCTGAAGGAGCACAATATCTCGCCGGAAGAATTCACCGCCAATCCGATCATCTGCAACGGCCTTGCCGAGTGTGACAAAGCGCTGCGCGCGCATCAACTTGGCAAACTCGAGAACAATTTCATCGAAGGCATGTGCTGTCCAGGCGGCTGCATCGGCGGCCCAGCCTGCATCAACCACAGCCCGAAAGATGCGAACGAAGTCACAAAATATGGCAAGACAGCCATCGAGCAGACGATCAAATCGTCGATCTCCGTCCTCGACGGCTTTGCAGAATAGCAAGCGAAGAACAATCACAGAGGAGTGTGGAAGAAATGAAAGTACAGGTTTGCATCGGCAGCTCCTGCCACAAGCGCGGCAGCTATGAGATTTTGACCCGCTTGAAAGAGCTCGTCGCCGAAAATGGTCTCGAAGACAAGGTCACCGTCGGCAGCGCTTTCTGTCTCAACCATTGCGCCGAAGGTGTCAGCGTCGCCGTCGACGACGACATCGTCACCGGCATCGGCCAGGGCAACGTCGACCAGCTTTTCGAACAGATCATCAAGCCACAGGCATAACAACCAGGCGTCGTGGAATTTTCCGCGACGCTTTTTTTATTCTCAGGCGCGCAATCCCCCACAAGCTATGCTATAATAAGAAAAGATTATGCAACGAAAGGACCCACGCCCATGAGCATCCTCGAATTCAAAAAAGTTAACTGTAAAGACTGCTACAAATGCGTGCGCTATTGCCCGGTGAAATCCATCCGTGTCAAGGATCACGCCGCGTCCATTCTTGCCGGCGAATGCATCCTCTGCGGCAACTGCACCATCGTCTGCCCGCAGCACGCAAAAGAAGATATCAACGACGTCCCGATGATCAAAGTGCTGATGAGTAAGCATGAAACCGTCATCGCCATCGTCGCACCAAGCTTCGCCGCTTATTTTAATATTTCCTTTGAAACCATGAAGAGCACCCTGAAAAAGCTCGGCTTTGCCGACGTTTTTGAGGTTGCCGAAGGCGCCCACGTCGTTAAAAACGAATACGAACGCCTCGTCGCCGAAAATCCTGACCAGACCTGGATCACCTCCAGCTGCGCCAGCGTCAATTATTACATCAAGCGTCACCGCCCCGAAGCAGCGAAATATCTGCTGCCCGTGCTCACCCCAATGAAAGCGCTGGCAAAAATCCTGCGCGAGCGCTATCCGGAAGCAAAATTTGTTTTCATCGGGCCATGCCTGTCCAAAAAAGGCGAAGCCTTTGAAAACGGCTCAGGTGTTTCCGCCGTGCTCCTCTTCGAAGAGCTGGAAGACTGGCTCGCCGAAGAAAACATCGTCGTCCACGAAGACGAATCCTTCCGCAACCAACCGCGACTCAGCCGCCTCTTCCCGATGAGCGGCGGCATTCTCGCGACCATGAAACAGGAACCTGGCATCAACTATCTGCCGATCAGCGGTTTTGACGGCGTCAAGCAAACCATCGAAGACGTCATCGACGGCAAACTGCCCCACTGCTTCATCGAAATGAATTTCTGCAAAGGCGGCTGCGTCGGCGGACCATCCTTCCGCCGCAAAGAACTCGGCACCCTGCGCGGCGCCGTGAAAACCCGCCAGGCCGCCGGCACCACAATTTACGATGAAGATTACAGCGTGCCGGAAACCCTCGACTACTCCACCACCTTCCAGACCAAGCGCGTTTTCCGCCTCGAACCGACCAAAGCGCAGATCGAAGCCGTGCTGCGCCAAATGGACAAATTCTCGCCAGAAGACGAACTCAACTGCGGCATGTGCGGCTACTCCACCTGCCGCGAAAAAGCGCGCGCCGTTCTCTTCGGCAAAGCCGAAATCGACATGTGCATGCCATACATTCGCAAACGCGCCGAAAACTACGCCGGCAAGATCATCGACAGCGTGCCAAGCGGCATCCTCGCCATCGACATGTCGCTGAACATCTCTCAGGCCAATCCAGCCGCCTGCGACATTTTCGGCGTCGACGCCACAAGCCTCGTCGGCCAGCCGATCGGCACCATCCTCGACGAAAACGATTTCGTGAATCTTCTCGCCTCCGACGAAGACACCCTCATGACCAGCATCTATCTGCCAGACTACGGCCTCTATCTCGACGAAACACTGCAGGTCAACCGCGACGCCAACCTCATCATCTGCATCCTCAAAAACGTCACCGAGGAAAAAACACGCCACCGCCGCGCCATGCAGAAACGCCAGCAGACCGCAGCCATCGCCGACGAGATCGTCGAAAAACAGCTGCGCATGGTACACGAGATCGCCTCCCTGCTCGGCGAGACCGCCTCTGAAACAAAGATCGCCATCAGCGATCTCAAGGAATCTGTGATGATGGAGGATGACAATGTCTAGACCAATGCGACAAGATCTTTTCCTCGACCACGCCGTCATCACCCACAACCACGACGGCGAAGGAATCTGCGGTGATTTCTACGCCGCCTTCGACAGCGGCCAGCATCCCGTTTTCGTGCTCTCCGACGGCATGGGCAGCGGCGTCAAAGCCAACATCATGGCCACCCTCACCTCCACCATCCTCGGACGATTGCTCGAGCACGGACTTCCCCTGGCAGAATGCGTCGACACCATCGCCGCGTCCCTGCCTCTCTGTAAAGAACGTGGCATGGCCTACGCCACCTTCACCGCCGCGCAGATCCGCGACGACCAACTTTTTCTCGTCGAATACGGCAATCCCTCATGCATCCTCCTGCGCGGCGGCAAAGTCGTGCCAGCGCGCACACACGTGCGCTTCGTCGGCGACAAAGAGATCCACGAGCGCACCATCCGCATCCAGCCCGACGACGTTCTGCTCATGATGAGCGACGGCGTCACCCACGCCGGCATCGGCGTCAGCACCATCGACGGCTGGTCCGTCAAAGAGATCGGAGAATTTCTCAGCAGCACCGACCTCGTGAACAACTGCGCCGCCGTCACCGCCGCCCTTCTCGACGAACGCTGCAACGAAATGAGCGCCGGACAGTTTGGCGACGACCGCACCATCGCCGTGCTCCGCTTCTGTCCACACGCCACCGCCAACATGGTCATGGGCCCACCAGCCCGCGGCCACGACGAATGCGCCGCCCTGCGACTCTTTTTCTCCAAACACGGCAAGCACATCGTCTGTGGCGGCACCACCAGCCAGATTGTCGCTCGCTTCCTCGACAAACCACTCGAACTTCTGCAGGGCACCGGCGACGGCGACGTTCCAGACATGGGCAAAATCGACGGCGTCGACCTCACCACCGAAGGCATCATCACCCTTCAGGCCACCCTCGCCCTCGTCGATCGCATCGCGCGCGATCCCGACCATATCCTCCATCTCGGCACACGCCCCGATGAACTCCTCTATCGTGCCCTCTTCATGGAAAGCACCAACATCAACATCTTCTTCGGCACCGCCTTCAACGACGCCCACAGCGACACCAACATCGCCTTCGACAATAAACTCACCGCCATCAAAACCCTCTGCCGCAAACTAGAAGCCGCTGGCAAAATGACCAGCATCCAGTATTATTGAGCGCAAGTAATTTTCTATGCATCTTTATTGCATCTTCTTATATACATTTTTCATCATTTATTTCTAAAATCAAAAAGGTCATCGTTTACCAATATGTATAACGATGGCCTTTTTGATTTCATTAAGAAAAAAATAGCAGAAGCAACACCATGCGTGCTGCCTCTGCCGGAAAGGATATGGTTTAGTTTAAAGAGCAAGTGCTGTTTTAAACGCTTCCTCCATGTTATGTCTACCATCTTTAACGCCATTTGCGTCTCCAATAGCAATCACACGACATGAACAATCGTTCAGTTCTTCTACCAATGGAGAGTATGCTTTTGATCCAGTAGAAATAACAACATTATCAACATTTTCGAGCTTTATAGTTTCGCCATTCCGTTCCAAATATACTGCATTTCTTCCAATTAACAGTACTTGTGCGCTTGTAATTAAGCCTACCTTAGCATCTTCAAGACGCTCCATAAGGAACTTTCTTGGGCGTGCAGATTCATCTGCTGCTATTTTATCTCGCATTTCTACGATAGTGACTTTGCTACCATGCATTGCCAGATGATCCGCAGTTTCTGCACCAACGGAGCCACCACCAATGACGACAACATTTCTACCAGCATTGATTTTCCCTGCAAGAATTTCACTTGCTGTGACAACAAAAGGTTGATCCACCCCAGGAATTGGTGGAATTGAAGGCTTGCTCCCGCTGGCAACAAGTACAACATCTGGCTTTTCTGCCTCAACAAGAGCTTTTGTCAATGGCGTTTTCAAACGTACTTCAACTCCAAGCTTTTTCAGCTGTACATTTTGCCATGCAACAAGACTTGTAAAATCGGCCTTCCCTGGAGGTACACACGCAAGAAGCCATTGACCGCCAAGCTTGCTTGTACTTTCAAAAAGTGTAACCTTATGACCTTTTGTTGCTGCCACTATAGCTGCTTCACAGCCTGCTATACCGCCACCAGCAATAAATATGTTCTTGGGCGATGCAACCATAGAAAGATCATATTCACTCTCATGTCCAATCATTGGATTAACCAAGCAGCCTCTTGTACATCCTTGCAAACAACCTACACAATAGTTGATTTCCTGATAGCGCCCTTCTTTAGCTTTATTCGGAAATTCAGGATCTGCCAAAGAAGCACGCGCCATTGTGACCATATCTGCTTTACCAGAACGTAAAATTTCCTCCGCTATCAATGGATCATTAATGCGCCCTACACCAATAACCGGAATATGCAAAACTTTTTTCATTTCTGCCGCATTATTAATATATGTCGCTTTTGGCTCGCAAGCCGACGGCGAAACAACATGGTTAAAGTCACCGCCTTGAGAAACATGCAATAAATCAATACCGGCATCTTCTAACAGGATTGCTATGGCTTTTGCTTCTTCAATAGTGAGTGCGCCAGGAACCCCTTCCTCGCAAGAAATGCGATATTGTACCAGAAAATCTGGTCCAACTTTTTCACGGATTCTTTTTACAACGTCGACAGACAGCTTTGCTCGACCAGCAATGCTACCACCATATTCATCACAACGCTTATTTGAGAACGGCGAGTTAAACGTGTGCAGCAAATATCCATGTGCTCCATGAATTTCAACTCCATCGAAGCCAGCTTTTTTTGCGCGAACAGCTGCGTCTGCAAACTGTTCAACAATCTCTTCGATCTCAGAAACTGTCAATTCACGAGAAATCTCCCATGGTCCACCAGCAAATTTCATTGCAGAAGGACCAACAGGTTCCAAGCCAGTTTCGTCTTTAGATATACGACGGCCAGCATGATAGATTTGACAAACAATTTTAGCACCAGCAACATGGATGCGATCCGTCAATTCCTTATGACTCGGAATCTGTGCATCGTCATAAAGCCCTGGCAAATCTTTCGATCCACCAACACCTGGTGCAACTACATAGTCTTCAGGAATGATCAATCCCCAACCGCCCTTAGCTTTTGCTTCATGATATGCTATAAATGCTTCTGTTGCCATACCATCAGCGCCACATAAGCCTGTGACCATCGCAGAAACAACAGTTCGATTTCGAATTGTAACATTGTTTACTGTGATTGGTTCAAACAATTTACTCATATATTACTCACATACTTTCCTACAATAACATTCAATTATTAATCTTCAATACCCAAGAATCTGGCAGCATTCTTATACATTACATTTTCAAGAACTTCATCCTTGAATCCACAATGTAAATAATACTCCACAGATTTTTCAATATCAAAAATTGGATATGCTGATCCATAGATAAGCTTCTCTTTAATGATAGTATTTGCTCCATTAATATATTCACGCGCTCCTGGAACGCCAAACACATACATATCTGGGGCCAAATATACATTAGGCTGATTCATTGCAAGATGACAAGCTTCCACTACAAAAGGATAGCAGGCATGTGCAACCAAGATTCTCAACTTAGGAAAATGTTGCGCAATATCTTCAATTAATTGTGGATGCTGATATGACTGATCATCACCCAAAAATCCACCATGGCTCAAGTAAAGTGGAATATCATTTTCCTCACACTTCTGATAGATCGGCCAAATACGTCTGTCATTTGCATACATATGTTCATATGGATTTGCTGCTAATTCCATGCAAACACCCGTACAAGGACCGTTGATAACGCGATCATCAATCTCTTTTAATGCTGCTTCTCCTTTTAATGGATTAATATCCGGGAAGCAACGCAATTTGTCAGGATATGCTGCTGCCAATTCGGTAACATCATCCGCATTCGATTCACCACATCTCAAGCGACCAGCAACGTCTTCCATATTCTTAAACATGGATTCCATTGTAAGGTCTGGATGATTGTCTGGATAGGTCATATCGAAGTGAGAAGTCCAGGAACGATTGTTTTCTTTCTTATAAATCCCTTGTGTTAAATAACTTTTATACGGTGGACGTACACGAGAGTCAATATACATTGTATGAACCTCCTCTGCTATTAACCTACATATTTCAACAAATTATTCATCTAAGCCTAAAACTTTTGCTGCATTCTTATAGAAAATCTTTTCCCAAACCTCTTCGCGAACTTTAGATTTCACATACTCAATATTTTCTTTCATTGGGATCAATGGATACGCAGAACCATAGATAATTTTATCCTGAAGCATATAATTTGCTGCATTAATGTAATCTTGAGAGCCGGCACAATTAACCATATACATATCAGGTACCAGGTATACATTTGGTCTGAAATATGCAACCTGTACCATCTCTGTAACATATGGCCATGCTGCATGACAAACTACTAGTTTTAAATTAGGAAAAGCTACTGCAATCTCATCAATTTCCAGAGGATTGTTGTAACTAAGAGATGGAGGAATAACGCCGCCGAAAGACATCAACACTGGAACATTATGATCTTCACAGAATTTATAAATAGGCCAGATGCGTTTATCATTCGCATGCAAAGCTGGCACACATTTACCTGGCTCCATCATAATGACACTGCAAGGTCCATCAACCACATAATCCTGAATTTCTTGCAAGCTTACCTGAATATCCAAAGACGGATCAATGCATGGTGCACCAATAAAACGATTTGGATATTCTTCCATCAACGTTAACAAATCTTCATTTTTCATGCCAAAAGCACGGCGAAGAGGCACAACCGCCTTAGTCATCCCGGCTTCATCCATTTCTTTGATGAAAAGATCCATGGATTCTTCAATAACAGACTGTGCAGTAGGAAGTCCCCATTTCTGCTCAGAACGCGGTTTCTTTTGCCATAATTTTGCTTCTAAAATACTTTTGTAAGGAGGTCTCACGCGAAAATCAATAATCATCATAATAATTTACTCCTATTACAATAAATTTGGACAGGAAAGCCGGGCAGCCAGTCCGGCTTTCTTTCCATCTCGTGCCTAAGCTACAATAAGAGGAGCAACTGGCTGACCCTTGCCTCCTTGGGCTTTTATGTCCGTTGGAAAGACTGTTAGCCATCCTCTTGTTGCAGCGTTCGATTTGAGCAGGTTGAGCCACCGGATGCCGGAGAGTTCGTGTCACCCAATAGATTGAATCGGCAGCGAGAAAAGATGGATTTCCGGTTGCAGATTCTTTGTGTTGGAGGAATGTGAATGAACTGCGTTGGCATCGATGTTTCCAAAGGTAAGAGCATGATTGCAGTCATGCGGCCCTTCGGAGAGGTAGTGGTTTCACCCTTTGAAGTGCGCCACACCGCCAGCGAACTGAGCGAGCTGGCAAGGCTGCTCAAAAACCTGGACGGTGAGACCCGCGTGGTGATGGAATCCACGGGCAATTACCATGCGCCGGTGGCCTGGCTGCTCCACGGCGCGGGGTTTTATGTCTCCGTAGTCAATGCAATGCTGGTGCACGACTACGGGAACAACAGTTTAAGACGGGGCAAGACCGACAAGAAGGATGCCGTGAAGCTGGCCAACTACGGCCTTGACCACTGGCTCACACTTCCGAGATATGTTCCGGAAGAGGACACCCGGCTCATGCTGAAGACCTGCTACCGGCAGTACCAGCAGTATTCCAAAGTACAGACCATGCTGAAAAACAACCTGATCTCCCTGCTGGACACCGCTTTCCCAGACGCAAACCGCCTGTTTACCAGTCCGCCCCGCGCCGATGGCAGTGAGAAGTGGGTGGACT
>OIWK01001694.1_pt1 | contig 19627 bp, 17 predicted proteins | sample 1587401 | NCBI WGS metagenome assembly OIWK01 (sample SAMEA3888911, study PRJEB22519) | human gut metagenome | biome: human gut; feature: human-associated habitat; material: faeces | place: Denmark | collected 2009
AGCTTTCCCGCTTATCTTCGGAGAACTGACGCATCCAGTCAATCAAGTCATAGTCGCAGTTTTCAAAATACTCGTTGTTATCCTTGGGGCAGTAGGTCTGGGTTGTGGAAACGCCCCACTTAATGCTGCCGGAATCCGGCTCTTCCTCGCCCATGAGGATTTTGAACAGCATGGTCACAGCCAGTTCGTTTCTGCCGATAATGGCAATTTTATCTTCCTTGTTCATGATAAAGCTGACGTTGTCCAGCAGCTTTACGCCGTCCACGGTTTTGGAGATTTCCGTCACGAACAGACGGTCTTTACCGGGCTCCCGCTGTGCCTGGAATCCCACCCAGGGATACCGGCGGGAGGATGCGGGCATTTCTTCCACAGTCAGCTTGTCCAACAGTTTCCGGCGGCTGGTTGCCTGACGGGATTTAGACTTGTTGGCGGAGAACCGCTGGATAAAGCTTTGCAGCTCCCGGATCTTCTCTTCGTGCTTTTTGTTCTGATCCCGGATGAGCTTCTGCATCAGCTGGCTGGATTCATACCAGAAGTCATAGTTACCGGCATACAGCTGGATCTTGCCGTAGTCGATGTCGGCGATCTGGGTACATACCTTGTTCAGAAAATAACGGTCATGGGATACCACGATAACGGTATTCTCGAAATCGATCAGGAAATCCTCCAGCCATGCGATCGCATCCAGATCCAGATGGTTGGTAGGCTCGTCGAGCAGCAGAATGTCGGGGTTACCGAACAGTGCTTTGGCTAACAGGACCTTCACCTTCAGACTGCCGTCTAAATCCTTCATGAGAGAGTAGTGGAACTCGGTGCCGATGCCCAGACCGTTTAACAGCATGGCGGCATTGGACTCTGCTTCCCAACCGTCCATCTCGGCGAATTCCGCTTCCAGTTCGCTGGCACGGATACCATCCTCGTCACTGAAATCTTCCTTGGCATAGATGGCATCCTTTTCCTTCATGATCTGGAAGAGACGCTCGTTACCCATGATAACGGTATCCATAACCACGTTGTCGTCATATTTGAAATGATCCTGCTCCAACACGGAGAGACGCTGACCGGGGGTGATGACGATATCACCTTTGGTAGTGTCCAGCTGACCGGACAGGATCTTCAAAAAGGTGGATTTACCGGCACCGTTAGCTCCGATGAGGCCGTAACAGTTGCCCTCGGTAAACTTGATGTTGACATCTTCGAATAAAGCTTTCTTACCCACACGGTAAGTTACGTTGTTTGCACTGATCATTCTTAAACCTCTTGTTATTCTTCTTATTAAATGTGTTACAAAGCCACCCTTACCATTATACATAAAAGCCCACATATTTCAAGGAAAAAGTGTGAAATCTTGACAGAGTAAAATATTTATGTAAAATGATTACTAAAAGATATGAACAAGGTTCATTGGCATAATGGAGGTTTGCATGGCAACGATTAAAGAGATTGCAGAGATCGTGGGTGTGTCGAGCGCAGCGGTCTCCAGAGTATTGAATTACGATGAAGGAATTTCCGTCAGTGAGGAAACGAGAGAGGCTATTTTTGCCACAGCGGAGAAGATTGGCTATAAGAAAAAAGTTATTTATCCGAAAATTGAAAACGTTGCACTTTTGTATTTTACAGATAATGAGGATGAATTGGAGGATGTGTTTTACCGCGGTGTCAGGGAGGAAGTTATAAAGCAGGCAAAAAAAATGAATATCCGACTGCAGATTTATGACCGCAGAGATGGCATGAGCGTGATCCCCAGAGATCTGAATGCCTTTATTGCCGTAGGCTGGCTGACCCGCAAAGAGATCAATCAATTGTATAAAATCTGCCCCAGAGGAGTGTTCATCGGCACATCACCGGATGAAAAATTGTTTGATGCGGTTAGACCCAATATGGATTCCTTCGTGACACAGATGGTAGATTATTTTGTGGAAAAGGGTCATAAAAAAATCGGATTTATTGGCGGAAGCGACCGGAATATTGATACGGGGAAGCCCTCCATGGATATCCGAGAATGGTCCTTTCGGCAAAGTGTGGCATATTATCATTGTCTGGAGGAGGAATATATCCTGATCTCGGAGAAATTCACCGTGGATGAAGGTTATCGCATGGGAAAAGAATTACTGAAAAAAAGTTCCCTGCCCACCGCATTGTGCATTGCGAGCGATACACTGGCAGTGGGAGTATTGCAGGCACTGAATGAAAAAGGGATACAGGTGCCGGAGCAGATGGCGCTTTTCAGCATCAATGATGTGAATATAGCCAAATATCTGTCTCCGCCGTTGACAACCATACATATTGATATTCCCTGCATTTGTGAGACGGCATTGGATCTGCTGCGAAACCGGGTGCTGTATGGTGGCAAAGTGACAAAGCTTATCTTTGTGAACGGGATTCCAATTTTTCGCAAGAGCTGCTAAATCAATAATAAGTCAATGAACAATAAATAGAAAAAAGTTAAAAGGGAGGTGACGGAACAGACCTCTCTTTTTGTATGCTTATTTTGTATAAAACTGACAAAAGATACCTGCCAAATTTGGCAATAGGGTAAAAAAAGAACAAGAGGCATTGACGAAAAGAGGTAATGATGCTATATTTTTTCTAAAGGTAAATAATTTACTATAATAAAAGTAAAACATTAACTTTAGAAAGATTGAAAGGAGAAAATTAATGAGAAAGAAATTTTTGGGGATTTTGTTGGCGGCAGGAGTAATCGCGGCAATGACAGGATGCGGAAGCACAAACAATGTAGACGGTGAGAAAGCAACAGCAGATGAGAATGGTAATTATCTAATTAATGGTAGCTTTGAAGAGGCTGATTTTACCGGATGGACGGTAAATAATGTGAACGATTCCACAGAGGAACTGGATATCTATGATCGTGATACTGACTGTTTCGAGGGGGTACAGTCCCTGCATTTTTATTCCGGTAGCAGTAATGTGGATTTTTCCGCAGAACAGACGGTGAACGGACTGGAGGAAGGCACTTACAAACTGACGGCACATATCCAGGGAGATGCTGCAGGGGATAAAAACGCAACGGTGTATTTCTACGCTGTGGTAAACGGGGAAGAAATCAAAGTGGACGGAGAACTGAACGGCTATGTGAACTGGTACACTGCAGAGATACCGGATTTGAAGCCTGCGGACGGAGAAATCACGGTAGGTGTACGTGTTACTACAGCACCCGGCGGATGGGGCACCATCGATGATCTCACGCTGGTGAAGGAGTAATCATGGAATTTATCAAGGGCATGGACATCTCTATGGTGAAGGAACTGGAAGTCAGCGGAGCGTCCTATTACATAAACGGAAAACAGGAGGATCTGTTTCGTATCCTGAAGGAGTGCGGAACGACCATGGTACGGCTCCGGATCTGGTCAGACCCGTTTGATGAGATGGGTAACTCCTACGGTGGCGGGGGCAATGATTTACAGACTACCATAGAAATTGCCGGAAGAACTGTGGAAAACGGAATGGACTTTATGTTAGACTTTCATTACAGCGATTTCTGGGCAGATCCCGCCAAACAGATCAAGCCGAAGGCATGGCAGAAGCTGCGGGGAGAAGCGTTGGAGACTGCAGTGTATCTGCATACCGTGAATACGCTGAAGGCACTTAAGAATCACAAGCTAATTCCGAAAATGGTGCAGGTCGGCAATGAGATTACCAAGGGTCTTCTCTGGCCGGACGGTTATGTGGAGCAGACGGAGAATATGGCAAGGCTTTTGCGGGCAGGGATCCGGGGAGTGAGGGAAGAGTGCCCCGGGGCAGGAATTGTGCTGCATTTGGATTTCGGCACCAACAATGAGCTTTACAGGCAGTGGTTCGACCGGATCGCACCGTTTGCATTGGATTATGATGTGATCGGAATGTCCTACTATCCGCACTGGAACGGCTCTCTGGAGCAACTGCAGAATAATATGAACGATATCAGTGCCCGTTACGGCAAGAATGTACTGGTGGTAGAGACTTCCATCGGCTATACTACGGATACCCTGGGATGTAAAGGAATCGTCTATTCCGAGAAGGAAGAAGAGGCTACCGGATATCCTGCCACACAGGAAGGACAGGAGCAGTTCTTAAGGGATCTGATGGCTACAGTCAGGAAGGTCAAGGAGGACAGAGGAATCGGTGTGTTTTACTGGGAACCCGCATGGCTCCCGATTCCGGATTGTACCTGGGCGAGCACGAGCGGAAGTCAGTATATGCAGGAAAAAATGGCAGCCGGCAACGCCATGGCGAATATGGCATTATTTGATGCAGCCGGCAATGCCAACAGTGCCCTGCTGCATATGAAAACAATGTAGGTGAGGAATGACTATGAAAAAAGGAATCATATCGATGTTGTGCATTGCACTGGCGGTGGGGACACTGACCGGATGCGGAAGTAAAAAAGAGGATAACAGACTGGTGATCTGGACGAATATGAACGTGGAAGTGGATACGCTCCAGAAATATGCAGATACCTGGGGAGAACAGAATGGATATGAGGTGGAGGTGATCCACCAGTCCCCGTCGGTGCAACAGTTTGCACAGGCGGTGAAAAGTGCTGAAGGACCGGATGCTGTAGTGGGTATCCCAAATGACCAGCTTGCGGATTATGTGAATGCAGGCCTGACAGCGGAAGTACCGGCAGAACTTTATAATGATGCGGATTTTTCCGAAGCTGCAGTTCAGGCATGCTATGTGGACGGCAAAAGATATGCAGCACCTCTTTCTGTGGAGACAACCGCTTTATTCTATAATACGGACATGGTAGAAAAAGTGCCTGCGACCTGGGAGGAACTGGTGGAACAGGCAGTGGAGAACGGCGGTGTGCAGTTTGATGCCACCAGTATCTATTATGATCTGGGATTTGTCAGAGCCTGCGGCGGCTATATTTTTAATTATCAGAATGGTGCTTATGATACGTCGGACATTGGCCTGGCAAATGATGGGGCAGTACAGGCGTATCATTTCCTTGATGATCTGTGCAACCGTTATGGCCTGATTACGGCAGATGTCACGGCAGATATTGCCAGAAGCAATTTCCAGAACGGAAAATGTGCGTACTATATTGGAGGCCCTTGGGATATTGACGGTTTTACTTCGGCAGAGACACCCTTTGGCATCACGGAGATGCCGACATTTCACGGTCAGGCATTCGTAACACCGGTGGGAACCCAGGTAAGCTTTGTGGGTAAGGACAGTGATAAACAGGAGCCGGCATGGAGTTTTATCAAATATCTGATTGAAAACGGTGCAAAAGATCTGTATGAAGCAGGTGACCGCATTCCTGCAAGACTGTCCGATCAGGAACTGGAAGAGATCAGGGAGAATGCTTACGCGAAAGCATTTATCGTACAGATCAATCAGGGAGAACCGATGCCTACCGTATCCGAGATGGGTCAGCTATGGAGCATTCATGTCAATAATATCCGTTCCATGTGGTCAGGTGAGCAGACTCCAGAGGAAGCGGCGAAAAATATGGTGGCGCAACTGGAAGAAGCTGTTGAATTGATGAATTCAGGAAAGTAGTGAAGATATGAAGAAGAAAAAGAATGGTATGGCATATGCCTATCTGGCACCCACACTGATTACCATATTGTTGGTGACTTGTCTGCCAATTCTGTATACGGTTATTTTGTCTTTCACGAATTATAATATGTACCATTTGGGAGATTACACTTTTGTGGGAGCAGACAATTATCTGACAGTTTTTTCCGGGAGTATTAAAAGTGTGTTTTTCCCGGTGCTTGGGTGGACGATATGTTTTGCGATATTCAGTACGGTGGGTTCCTATGCTATGGGACTGCTGCTGGCAATTCTTCTGAACAATCCGCATATGAAGGAATCCAAAATATATCGGGCAATACTGATCGTACCGTGGGCATTGCCGTCCACAATCGCTATTCTTGCATGGCAGGGATTGCTAAATGAGCAATACGGCGGGATCAATAATCTGCTTCATGTAATCGGAATTGCATGGAACATCCCATGGCTGACGAATCCCCTTTGGGCGAGGATTGGGCTGATCATTGTCAATGTATGGCTGGGATTTCCTTATATGATGAATGTCTGTCTGGGCGGTTTGCAATCCATCTCCACGGAATATTATGAAGCGGCGGAGATTGACGGGGCATCGAAGTTTCAATGCTTTAAAAGTATTACACTTCCCATGGTGACGAAGCTTTCTATCCCGTTGGTGATTTCTTCATTTGCGGCGAATTTCAACAATTTCGGAAATATCTATATGATAACACAGGGCGGTCCTGCCAGAGTAGACAACCAGTTCGCCGGTTATACGGATATTCTGGCAAGTACGACTTACAAAATGACTACATGGTCTAACCGGTACGAGTTGTCTGCTACATTTAGTGTACTGATCTTTATTATTGTCGGAACATTTACATTGGTGAACATGCATTTGTCCGGCTCATTCAAGGAGGTGGATTAAATGCTTGGCAGAGAGAAAATGAACGGTTCGGAAATGCGTGCGCTCTGGGGAAGCCGTATTGTAATCTGGATCACCATAATACTGGTGCTGTTTCCGGTAGTGTGGATCGTAATGTCTTCTTTTTCGGCGGGCGACAGTTTTTTTCTGTCCTCTCTCTTTCCGGAAAAGTTCAGTGTGGAACACTATGTGACGTTGTTTCGGGAGACGGATTTTACTGTATGGGTATGGAATTCCCTAAAGTTTTGCGTTATTGTGGCGACGATCCAGCTTGTGATCACTTCTCTGGCGGCATATGCATTCGCGAGACTGCGTTTTATCGGGAGAAAATATGGACTCATGTCGCTGCTGGTGCTGCAGGTATTTCCCAACAGTATGGCAGTGGCAGGCTACTATATTCTGATCTATAGGTTTGGGCTGGTTGACAGCAGTCTTGCGTTAATCTTTGTGCTGGCGGGAGGCAGTGCATACAATATCTGGCTGTTAAAATCCTATATTGATGGTCTGCCGGTGGAACTGGATGAGGCAGCAATGGTAGACGGGGCGAATCAGTTTCAGGTGTTTTACAAGATTATCATTCCGCTTGCCATGCCGCAGCTTGCGGTGATCTTCCTGTTTTCTTTTATAGCAACCTACAGCGAATATGTAATCACATCGATTTTTTTGCAGACACCGGGAAAAATGACGCTGGCGTTGGGATTACAGTCTTTTATCAGTGATCAGTTTGCTGCTCACTGGACGCTGTTTTCAGCAGCAGCGGTGATTTCATCCTTGCCAATTATGATTGTTTTCATGTGTCTGCAGAGATTTATCCAGAGTGGACTGGTGGCAGGCGGTGTGAAAGGATAAGCAATATAGATTTTAAAGACATAAATTTTACATAGTAATGATTGCTAGGAGGACCTCCCTTTGATAAAATGAATTTATCAAAGGGAGGTTTTCTTATGGAGACAAAATTAAATTACAAAAGAACGTTTCTGATCGGACTGGCTTTTCTTAGCATCTGTTCCTTCTGGCAGATGTATGACAACATCATCCCCCTGATCCTGCAGAATACCTATCATCTGGGCGAGACCATGACGGGAGCGGTGATGGCATTAGACAATGTGCTGGCGATCTTTCTGCTGCCGGTGTTCGGTACGTTGTCAGATAAGGTACATACGAAGCTTGGCAGAAGAATGCCCTTTATCGTGTCGGGTACGATCCTGGCAGTGATCTTCATGATGTTACTGCCGATGATCGACAATGCAGAAAAGGCAAGATGGGGCACTGTAGAGTCCTTCAGTAACCAGGTGATCTTCCTGGCGGTGCTGTTTTTCACCCTGGTGTCCATGGGACTGTATCGTTCCCCGGCAGTAGCACTGATGCCGGATGTAACCCCGAACCATCTGCGCAGCCGTGCCAATGCGGTGATCAATCTCATGGGAGCTGTGGGCGGTGTCTATGCTCTGATCATGATCAAAGTTCTGGTGGGCAAAGGTGAAACACCGGATTATCTGCCTTTATTTGCAAGTATTGCAGCAGTCATGGCGATCGCTGTGGGAATTCTCGTGATGACCATCCGGGAAAATAAGCTGCGGGAAGAAGTCGAGAAGGCAGAGGCGGCAATTGCAGAAACAATAGAAGAAAAAGCGATGGCTGAGGGCGTGGAAGCTGTCGGTGAGATCGAGGCAGTGGGAGATACCGGAGCGGTAAAAGCTTCCGACGGGAAAAAACAGACAGGAAAGACGGAAGGCACCAAGGGGATGCCGAAGGAAGTGAAGCGGAGTATGTATTTCATGCTGGCGTCTATTTTCTTATGGTTTACCGCATATAATGCCGTGACCACAGCCTTTTCCCGCTACACGAAGGTAGTATGGAAGATGGAGGGCGGAAGCTTCGCCAACTGTCTGATGGTAGCGACGGTAGCTGCTATTCTGAGTTATATTCCCATTGGAAACATCTCTGCGAAGATCGGTCGTAAGAAGACTATCATGGGCGGTGTTCTGCTGATGGCAGCCTGCTATGGTGGCGCAATTTTTGCCAGAGAATATCACCCCATCATCAATGTGGCATTTGCCCTGATCGGTGTGGCATGGGCAGCCATCAATGTGAATTCCTATCCGATGATCGTGGCCATGAGCAGTGGCAGCGATGTGGGAAAATTCACCGGAACCTATTATACGTTCTCCATGGCAGCGCAGATCCTGACTCCGGTACTATCCGGATTCCTATTGGAAAACGTGTCCTATAACACCCTGTTTCCCTATGCGCTGTTCTTCTCCCTGATGGCATTCCTGACCATGACCCAGGTACGCCACGGCGATGTGAAGCCCCAGAAGAAGGAGAGCATTCTGGAGAACTTTGACGTGGACGATTAATAAAATAGACAATAAATCGTTAGAAAATCTTTAGAAATAGCTACTTGAAAATTGCGGGGCAGTGGATTAAAGTAAGATGCAGCAGCTTTTCGCGGAGACTAAGAGGGCGCAGAAAAGATGTATGTGAATCAAAACATAAGATAGAAGGTTGAATTGAGAATGAAAGTTTTAGCAATCATACTGATCGTCATTGTAGTGCTGGCGATTCTTTACTTCCTTATGATCATGCCCCGGATGGCGCATAAGCCCGATACGGCTTGCTTTAAAGAATGGCTCTATGCCCACAGAGGGCTGCATGACAATGCCACACAGGCTCCGGAGAACTCCATGGCAGCATTCCGCAAGGCAGTGGACGCAGGATTCGGTATCGAACTGGATATCCAACTGACGAAGGACAAGATTCCCGTGGTGTTCCATGATTTTACCTTAAAAAGAGTCTGCGGCGGCGAAGGAAAAATCTGTGATTACACTTATGAAGAATTGCAGCAGTTCCATCTGTGTGAGTCCACGGAGAAGATTCCGAAGTTCGAGGATGTGCTTCAGATGGTGGACGGAAAAGTACCTCTGATCGTGGAGTTCAAGATCGAGCGTACCGACCTGTCCCTGTGCCCCATTGCAGATAAGATGCTTCGGGCCTACAAGGGAATGTACTGCATGGAGTCTTTTAATCCATTGGGAGTGCAGTGGTATCGTAAGAATCATCCGGAACTGGTGCGCGGTCAGCTGTCCGATGCTTTCCTGAAGGAAGGAGAGTATGTGGGAGTATTGTATTTTGTCCTGCAGAATCTGCTGTTGAACTTTGTGACGAAGCCGGATTTTGTGGCATACAATCACCATTATCCCGAGATTCTGTCAAGAAAGCTTTGCAGAGGCCTGTATCATAATACCGCAGCAGCCTGGACTATTAAGAGCCAGCAGGAGCTGGATGAAGCAAGGAAACACTTTGATGTTTTCATTTTTGACAGCTTCGTGCCGGAGGCAAGAAAGTAGAGGAAAATAACACAAAAGGTCGGTTCCATGATATCTTGGAAATCGGCCTTTTACTATATGCGATATTCGAGGAAAAATCATGTATACGAAAGCGGAACTGAAACAGCAGTTACAGAACGCAGGACTCACCGGAAAAGAGACGATCCTGATCCATTCCTCCATGAAAGCCATCGGAGAGGTGGAGAGCGGATACTGTGCTGGATGCCTGGATGGAATATTTCGCGGACGGGTTATTGTTACTTCCGACCCATACCTGGGCGAATGTGAATGCAGAGCATCCGGTGTATGACTATCGCAGCACACCGTCCTGCGTGGGGCTGCTGACGAATCTGTTCCGGCAGAGAGCAGGCGTAGTAAGGTCTCTCCATCCCACCCATTCGCTGGCTGGCTTCGGAAAAGGAGCCGCAGAATATCTGGCGGGGGAGGACGAGAACAATACCCCCTGTACCCCGGGAGGAGCGTACGACCGGCTGAAAGACTGCGGAGGGAAAATTCTGTTAGTGGGTGTGGGGCACGAACGCAATACTTACATCCACAGCGTGGAAGAAGTGCTGAATGTACCGAACCGGCTGGCGGCGGAGCCTATGGAGCTTTTGACGATCCTGCCGGACGGAAGCAAAAAGAAAGTATATATGCGGAAACATTACAATGCGATGCAGCCTCATATTTCAGAGGATTTTGTGAAATTAAACCAGGCATTTCTGGATTGCGGAGCAGTGGAAGAAGTGGTATTTGGAGACGCGAGATGTCTCCTGTGTGATGCTGAAAAAGTATTCCGGGTGGTGCGGCATGTGCTGGCACCGGATCCGGAATGTCTTGTGACGAAGCCGGAGATCCCCACAGAGCGGTGGAGAGGATTCCGGGCATGAAAAAGGATCAGTCCTAAGGGACTGATCCTTTTGGTTTGTCTTGCTATTAAGCTACAACAGTAACGTTGGTAGCACGGATCTTGCTGCTGTTCTGAGGATCGCACTCGGTATCGAAAGTTACCTTCTGGCCCTCTTCCAGAGACTTGAAACCATCAGCATTGATTGCGGAAAAGTGTACGAATACTTCCTCGCCGTTAGCATCGTTGGTGATGAAACCATAACCCTTCTGAGCATTGAACCACTTAACTGTACCGTTATTCATTATTGGTACCTCCTTTAATAATTCAGGCTTTGCCTGATCCTTTTGATGATTCTAAAACGTAGGACAAAAAAATCACATATTTTTGTAAAGCATCCGTGAAAAAGTAGCAATGTCTTACAAAAATATGTGAGATCAATGACTTTCATTTAGAATACGGTTAGAGTATACCATTGCCCTGCTTGAAATGTCAATAATTATCTTTGATTTTTAGACCTATTTTCTTATGGAAAAAGCATATGATTTTAAGAGCAACAGGATGCGGAGAATGGCGATGGATCTTAGATTTTTGGGAAAAGTATTACAAGGAGCGCTGATCGGTCTGGGAGCGGTACTTCCGGGGATATCCGGCGGCGTTTTAAGTGTGGTGTTCGGAGTTTATCGACCGATCATGGAGTTTTTGTCGGATCCGGTACATAAGTGGCGGACCCATCTGCCGGAATTGTTCCCTTATATGATCGGATCGGCAGCGGGATTTCTGGGGGTGGCGAATCTGTTATCTTACGTATTAGAGACTTACCCGGAGCCTTCCGTCTGCGTATTTGTGGGACTGATCGTGGGAATGCTGCCCTCGTTGTGGAGAGAAGCGGGAGAACAGGGCAGGACTGTGGGAAATGTGATCTTATCCTGCGTGACATTGGTGGCAATGCTTAGTCTGCTATTCTGGCTGCAGAACTCCCAAAATGCCGTGGAACCGGGACTTTTAAGCTTTTTATTCTGCGGCTTTGCCTTTGCACTGTCGGTGATCGCTCCGGGCATGAGTTTTTCAACGATATTGATGCCTTTGGGACTGTATACGCCCTTTGTGGAAGGGATCGGTCATGTGAGACCGGAGGTTCTGCTTCCGGGAGTGGCAGGGGGCGTGGTGACTTTTATCTGTCTGGCAAAACTGGTAAACCGGTTGTTTGAGAGGCAGTATGCGGTGATGTTTCATGGAATTTTCGGGATCGTCGGTGCGGCTACGGTGATGACCGTTCCCTGGGGCAGCTTTGCAACATCGGCGGATGCGGCATCCCGGAATCTGTTCTGCATGGCGGCGGGGATCGTGGCAGCGATACTCTTGGATTTTATGAATGAAAAACTGGCATGTTTTCCCGAAAATGAGACAGAATAAGATTATCATGGAAAAAGGAAGGTAGAAACATGCAGATGTATGCGGTGGTGGCAACGGGAGTGCTGGGACTGCTGATCGGTTTCTGGTCAGGCAGGAGCATCCGCTGGAACATGGAAGAGACAGAAGAAGAGGCGGTCAACAGACAGGAAGAGAGAAGAATAACAGGGAACAGACAGCTGGTTATGGAAGGCACCGCCATAGGGAGCCCGGTGAACGGCGAGATCAGGAAAATATCGCAGGATACTTTGCAGGACACAACGGAAGAAGCGGAGGATGACAATACGAAGTGCATTACCATCCTGCCGTCGGACGGCAGAGTCTATGCTCCCACTGCAGGAAAAGTGCTGAAGCTTTATCCAATGGGCAACCGGATCCGTTTCCGCACGGACAGCGGGGTGGAGCTGCTATTGAATATCTGTAGGGATAAAGAAGAACTTCATAGCGCCTATTACCGCTGCAATGTCCTGCCCAATGAGATCGTGAGAAAAGGCAAGCTTCTCGTAGAATTCGATCAGGAAGGGCTGGCGAGGGAAGGCGTGGATACGGCGGTGACAGTGGAGATGTGTCAGACACCTGAACGGGGACGGATCGTCCGCACCTGGAAGGATTATATCCGGGCGGGCGAGGAGCTGCTGTGGGTAGATTCCGTCTGCCTGCGGTAAGCTCCCGGAGTGGTATGGAAGGTATCCTGAAAGGCACGGAAAAAGGTACGGGAGCTGCCAAAACCCGCATCCAGAGCAATCTGTGTCACGGAGAGCTCTGTGGACAGCAGAAGGTCTCTGGCATAATCAAGTCTTCTGGAATTCACATAATCTGGGAAAGAGGTGTGGAACTTTTCTGTAAATATCCGGGAGAGGACAAAACGGCTGACACCGAATTCTTTCGAGAGACTGTCCAGGGACAATTCCTTCGTGTAGTTGGCATCCAGATAGAGAAGCAGCCTCTGCTCCAGTTCCAGATCCTCCGTGCTTTTCCGGGTCTGCAGGGGGAGAGAGGGTAGGAGATCTGCCAAAAGGAGCGTCAGATACCCTTCCGCATAGATCTGCACATCAGAAGGAGTGGGACGATCTTTTTCCATGGAGGAAGCCAGAGCCTCGAGTCCCTGTAAGGCAATGTGGCTGTGCTCCGAGAGGGTGGAGATGGCAAAATCATTGCGTGAGGGTTTTTTATTCTGAAAAAAATGTCGGAAGGAATGACAGAAATCCGGCTCGAAGATACAGAGCAGATTCTGACCGGGTTCCACATGTTTTAAGCCGTGCATCTGGTTCGGAAAGACGAGGACACCCTGACCGGGAGTCAGCGGAAATTCCTGTTGTTCCACAGTGACCGTGGTGGAACCGCTTAAGACATAGATCAGCTCCAGCTGTCTGTGAAGATGGACGGCGTAAGGATTATTATTGGACAGATACAGATAGAGTTGTTCTTTGCGATTCTGATAAAAGAAACTCAAGGTGTTTTCCTCCTGCAACGATTGTCACTTTGCTTTTGTAATAATATTATGGCATTGTAGTATAGATAATGCAAGATTTGTCATAAATAAAATGATAAATGACACGCGATGTGACGGGGTATCTGCTATACTGGTTTTATAAAATACGAAACAGTAGCAAAAGGCTGCGGAATGGAGATACTATGGACAAGACGAAGATACATAAAATGTGGATCGCCGATCAGGGCGACGGCACCTATACCAACCCGATCCTGTATACGGATTACTCGGATCCGGATGCCATTCGTGTGGGAGAGGATTATTTTATGATCGCTTCCAGCTTCTGTAATACCCCCGCAGTTCCTCTGTTACATTCCAAGGATCTTGTGAACTGGAAGGTCATCAATTACATCATGGATAAACTTCCCTTTGAATATTATGACAAGCCGGTACACGGCTGCGGTACCTGGGCACCTGCCATTCGCTTCCATGAGGGAACTTACTACGTATTTATTCCCATGCCGGATGAGGGGATTATGATGTGCAAGACCACAGACCCGTGGGGCAAATGGAGCGAGCCTGCTTATGTCAGAAAGGTAGTGGGCTGGATCGATCCCTGCCCTTTCTGGGATGAGGATGGCAAAGCATACATGGTGACGGCTTTCGCCAGAAGCCGTATCGGCTTCAAGAGCATGCTGTATATGTCTCCCATCGAACCGGACTGCTCCGGAGTGCTGGATGACGGTCAGTTCATCTATGACGGTCATGCGACCCAACCCACCATCGAGGGACCGAAGCTGTATAAGAGAAACGGCTATTACTATATCTTCGCTCCGGCAGGGGGCGTGAAGCCTGGCTGGCAGACCGTACTGCGGTCGAAAAATATTTATGGTCCCTGGGAAGAGAAAATCGTCCTGCACCAGGGCAATTCCCCCGTCAACGGACCTCACCAGGGTGCCTGGGTGGATACGCCGGACGGACAGGACTGGTTCCTGCATTTCCAGGATGTGGGCAATGCGGGACGTATCGTACATTTACAGCCCATGCACTGGGAAAATGACTGGCCGGTGATCGGAGTAAATGCCGTGGACGGCTGCGGTGAGCCGGTACTGCGTTACAAGAAGCCGGAAGTGGGAGCTGCATATCCCATCGATACCCCGGAGGACAGCGATTTCTTCGAAGGTGATCGTTTAGGACTGCAATGGCAGTGGAATGCCAATTATAAAAAGGAATGGTACGATCTGAAAGACGGTCAGCTCCTTCTCCATGCACAGGCGGCGGATCCGAAGACACAGCTGTGCGACATCAGCAATCTGTTATTGCAGAAGTGGCCGGCACCGGAATTTTCTGTTACCACCTGTCTGCATCTGGAGCAGATGAAGGACGGCGATGTGGCAGGACTGGTATCGCTGGGCGGATGTTATACAGCACTTGCAGTTCAGAAAATACACGGCAAAATGAGCCTGCAGCAGCGCACCGGCAACTGGACGAAGGACGATGAAGTGCGCACCGGTCTGGGCGAATGGAACAGTGATGTCATTTATATCCAGATGAAGGTGGAGAAGGAGACTTATCGCACGTTCTACGTGGGAACCACGGAAGAAAATTTACAGCCTGTGGGACAGATGGTGGAAGCAACTCCGGGCCGCTGGGTCGGTGTCAAGGACGGATTGTTTGCCATCAACGAACAGGGTGCGGCTGGCGGTTCGGTGGCTGCGGATTATTTTGTATATCAAAGTTTGTAGAAAATACCATTTACCGTATTTACAATGCAATGACAATGTACTATTTTGGCAGATGTTAATGTAAGGATAAAGGAATGATGTAAATTATGCCGGAAGAGAAAAAAATGTTATTTTCACAGGATGCATTGAAAAAATTATTGTGGCCGCTGATCATAGAACAGTTTCTGGCAATCGCAATGGGAATGGCTGACACAGTGATGGCGGCCAGCTGTGGAGAAGCTGTAGTATCTGGGATTTCGCTTGTGGACAGTATCTGTGTGCTGTTGATCGGTCTGTTCACGGCCATGGCAAGCGGTGGTGCAGTTGTGGCGGCGCAATATATGGGACACGGAGATAAGGAGATGGTAGGCCGGGCCTCCAATCAGCTGTTTATAGCGGTTGGGGGTGTGGCCCTTCTGTTTATGACGATAGCGCTGATCTGGAACAGGGGACTGCTGGCATTGCTTTACGGCAATGTGGAAGCGGATGTCATGAGTGCTGCAAGAATTTATTTTTATATTGTAGCCGCTTCCTTCCCTTTTCTGGGAATCTATAACGGTGGAGCAGCCTTGTTCCGTGCGGTGGGAGATTCCAAGGTGTCCATGAAGGTATCTCTGGTGGCAAATCTGGTGAACGTAGTGGGAAATGCCATTTTGATCTACGGTGTTGGAATCGGTGCTGCAGGAGCGGCGCTGTCCACGCTTTTTTCCAGAGTATTGTCTGCGGTGCTGATCGTAGTGCTGCTTAAGAAAAGTGACAAGATCATCATGAGCAATCATTGGCGTCTGGATACCAAAATCCTTGGGAAAATCCTGTATATCGGCGTACCGAACGGATTGGAGAATAGCATTTTTCAGATTGGTAAGCTTCTGACCACCAGCCTGATCGCCGGATTTGGAATGGCAGCTACGACGGCAAATGCCGTAACAGGCAGCATTGCCAGCTTCCAACAGATCCCTGCCAATGCCATCGGTGTGGCAATGATCACTGTGATCGGACAGTGCATCGGCGCAGGAGAAACAGAGCAGGCATTATATTATCTGAAAAAAATGATGAAAGTAGCATATGCCTGTATGATCCTGTTGGGAATTCCCATGATTATTTTTGCTCGACCGATCTGCGGAATCTATCATCTGAGTCCGGAGACAATGAAAATAACTGTTTTTCTGTTATGTTACAGCTGTGTATGTTGTATGCTGGTGCATCCGTTGTCCTTTGCACAGTCCAATGCACTTCGCGCTGCGGGAGATGTGAGATTTACCATGATCGTGGCGATCGCTTCCATGTGGCTCTGCCGTGTGGGTATGGCATATATCCTGGGACAGGGTCTGGGACTTGGCGTCATCGGCGTCTGGATCGCTATGACCATGGACTGGGTCGTACGGGCATTTTTGTTTACTAACAGGATACGGACGGGAAAATGGCTGAAGTATAAGGACCGGTTGGTGAAGTAAATCATGGTACTGTGCTAAAGTTTTACATTGACAGAATTTGTAATGTGTTTTAGCATGTTTTTATAGAAATAAAGTCGGGGTCAAGCATGTGGGCTTAGACCTTTTGATCCTGGCATCATAGAAAAATACATAAGCACATAAAGTGCAGAAATGAGGCAGAACATGAGCAAAAAGCCCTATGCAGAGCGTAATTTAAAATTTGAGACATTACAGTTACATGTGGGACAGGAGCAGCCCGATCCCGTGACCGGTGCGAGGGCCGTTCCCATTTATCAGACATCTTCTTATGTATTCCGCAACTGCGACCATGCAGCAGCACGTTTCGGACTGGAAGATCCCGGTGAGATCTACGGCCGTCTGGGCAACCCTACCCAGGGTGTCTTCGAGCAGCGTATTGCAGCATTAGAGGGCGGTACCGCAGCTCTGGCAGTAGCCAGCGGAGCGGCAGCTATCTGCTATACGATCCAGAACCTGGCAAAACAGGGAGATCACATTGTTTCTGCAAATAATATTTACGGCGGAACCTACAATCTGCTGGCGCATACCCTGGTGGACTACGGTGTGACCACTACTTTCGTGGCTCCTTCCGATTATGACAGGATCGAAGCAAGCTTCCGGGAGAACACCAAGGCGCTCTACATCGAGACCCTGGGCAATCCCAATTCTGATGTGGTAGACATCGAGCGTCTGGCACAGATCGCCCATGCACACAAAGTGCCTCTGGTAGTGGACAATACGTTTGCTACTCCTTATCTGGTACGTCCTTTTGAGTACGGCGCAGATATCGTGGTACATTCCGCAACCAAATTCATCGGCGGACACGGCACCAGCTTAGGTGGTGTGATCGTAGAGAATGGTAAATTTGACTGGGAGGGCAGCGGCAAGTTCCCTCATCTGTGCACTCCGAATCCCAGCTATCATGGTGTGACTTTCACCAAGGCAGCACCGGGCGCGGCTTTTGTGACCGCTATCCGTGCCATGCTCCTTCGTGATATGGGCGGCTGCATTTCCCCTTTCCATGCTTTTATTTTCTTACAGGGACTGGAGACACTGTCTCTGCGCGTGGAACGTCATGTGGAGAATGCACTGAAGGTTGTACAGTATTTGAACAATCATCCTCAGGTAGAGCGTGTGCATCATCCTTCCGTATCCACCGATCCGGAGCAGCAGGAGTTGTATAAGAAATATTTCCCGAACGGAGGCGGTTCCATCTTCACATTCGAGATCAAGGGCGGCAAGGAGACAGCGAAAAAGTTCTGTGATAATCTGGAACTGTTCTCGCTGCTGGCAAACGTGGCAGACGTGAAGTCTCTGGTCATCCATCCGGCTTCCACCACCCATGCACAGCTGTCTGAGGAAGAGCTGAATGAGCAGGGAATCTACAGCAATACGATTCGTCTGTCTATCGGTACGGAGAATATTGATGATATCATTGAGGATCTGGAAGGCGGTTTCCAGTCTGTTTAAGGAGAGACCATGCTTTCATTAGCTGTTTTCTATTTTGTATTTTTAGGAACAGAGTATCTGTTTGATAACCGGATGGCGTTATATACGGATCCCTCAGGCGTGGTACTGGCACAGAGCTATATCCTGGGCGTCAGCGTGTTTGGTTTCCTGGCATATTCTCTGATAGAAAAATGGAAAAGCAAATCTGGGAATCCCACTGCGTTCAAGGCAGCGGGATTCTTCTTGCCGGTGCCGGTGATCGCAGGATATGTACTGCTGTTTGTCGGGACCGGGTACGGGGTACTATTGGGCAGCGGGTGTTTTCTGTTCCTGATACTGGGATATCTGGGTAGCAGGACGCATTACCTGGCGGCACAGCTGCTTAGGGGAAGCAGGCATCCGGCGAAGACCGTGAGTGTGGCGTATGCTGTGGGGCTGCTCCTTCAGTTTCTGAACCACAATCTGTTGTGGGGAGAGACAGTGGAAGGTAGCTTCCTGGCGGGAAGTTTTGTGATGCTGTGGGTACTGACTGTCGGAATGGCGCAGAATGCACTGCCAGGATACCACAGGAGACAGAAGGCAGAGGACGGAGAAACGGTGTCGGTGAAAAACGCGCAGGAAGGTGTTACTGTGGAGCAGATATCATGGAAGAATCCCCGGCTGGCAGGTGTGGCATTACTGGTGACGGTTGTTCTGATGACGTGTATCTTCGCAACGCTTGACAACGCTGTGACCCTGGCACATGCTGCAGGTACCATGGATATCGGTCAGTGGCCGAGACTGTTCTTAGCACTCAGCGGATTGCTGGCAGGAGTACTGTTTGATCTGAATAACGGAAGATATCGTGGACTGATCATGTATGCGGTGACGATTCTGTCCACTATATGTGTGCTGATCATCGAAAGCGGCGGACCGTTTCTGCCGGGACTGCTGATCTTCTATATGTCTGCGGGATTTTTCGTGGTGTTTTTCACGAACGGATTTCTCCAGCTGTCCTATCGCATGCAGGATGGCAGGCTATGGGCAGGTATGGGAAGAGCGGCGAACAATCTGGGCGCTGTGATCACAGGAGTAGCTTCCATAAGCCTGCTGACCGGAGAAGATCATATCCTGACGGCAGTACTGGCACTGGTTCTGTTTGTACTGATCAGTGTGGCGTTGCTGTGGTATTATAGTTGTACGCAGATTGTAAAGGTTCCCGAAGAAATGGAAAGTCGCGAAATGTCTGGCAGTCAGAGCCGGCTGGAGAGATTTGCAAAATCTTTTGATCTGACGGAACGGGAGCAGGAAGTGCTGCAGCTTTTGCTGCTGTCCGATGACGGCATGCAGGAGATCGCCGACAGCCTCTTTGTCTCACGCGCGATGCTCTATCGGCATGTTTCTGCGCTGAATGAGAAGACCGGCACCAGAAGCCGAATCGGACTGATCCAGTTCTACTACAACTGGGAAGAAGATAAGAAATAGCGAGAGAATGAGAAAGGCACAGCCCTGTGAGGGACTGTGCTCAGACTGTAGACAAAGCTCCTTCCTGTGAGGGAGCTTTTCTTGTGTCATGACT
>OIWK01001696.1_pt1 | contig 19622 bp, 18 predicted proteins | sample 1587401 | NCBI WGS metagenome assembly OIWK01 (sample SAMEA3888911, study PRJEB22519) | human gut metagenome | biome: human gut; feature: human-associated habitat; material: faeces | place: Denmark | collected 2009
AACTTATTCGTGAATTATTCATATTTATAAAATTAATTTTGAACAGTTACTTAAATATGATAACACAATGTTTATAAGTTAAATAAAATTCAACAGATAATTTCCATGTTCATATATGGTTTATTATTCTATTATTCAAAGATTTGTCTGTATTATTTGTCCCCAAAATTTTCTTGCTATCATCATTTATTCTTTTATTGACGATATCTTTGCATTCTATATACCACTTTTGCAAGTCTTTCAAATCTTTTGTTATAATATTGAAATCGCTTTGACCTGTAAAATTTTTAGCATTTTCGTAAACCGTTGAGCATTGAAAACAATTAGTTCCTGTAGCTTTGACTTCTCTGCCATTCTCCTTAAAAGCCACAACTCCTTTATCAAACAAAATAACGTTATAGTTACTGATAATTTTCCTTTGATGAAGAGATTTATAAAAAACACTCTCTAAAATAATATCATATGAGCGTTTTGACTTTATATATGCCTTGATATCTCCTATTGCTTTATATATGTTGTCATTGTTACCTAATATTTCATCAGTAAAAAGCAATATATGAAAAGTATCCGCAAAATCTTGAGGAAGCACAGCATCAAGTAGACCTTCTATATTCTTAACGCAGCATTTTATATCAATATTTGCTGTATTAAACATGTAAGAATCTGAGATAACAATACTATTACATGGCATCATTTTCATATCCTGAAGTACCTTAGCCCAACTATTACAGATACTCCCCGATTCTTTATAGTTAGCATCAATCCTATAATGAAAAATCCCTTTATCGAATATTGTGTCATCTATGTGTTCAGAACTAATAACTAATACACCGTAATCAATTCTAATTTTGTTTGCAGTTATTTCATCAACATCAAGAAAAAACAATCCTCTTGGTTCATCCATCATTGATTTAGCATTATTCTTGAAATTGTCAAGAATACCCTTTTGTGCTTTGTGTTCTATATCATAACCTAATAAAAACTGTGTAATATCATTTCCTGAATCTCCTAATATACTATCAAGTTCATCATCATTTAAATCAAAAACAAAAGTAGGCTTGTCTTGAAATATTTTATACAGATTTGGGTAAGCATCACAAAACAGTAAAATCGTTTCTAATATTTCTTGTGTTAGAAAAATTCTCATATTGTTTAATGATTTGACATACGTTCCATTCTGGATAAAGTTAATGAAGCATTAGAAGATTCATCAAAAAAGCCTGAATCAAAAGAAGTTTGAAACCTACCATTAGTGTTATATTTCATCTCCCTTGGAACCCCTTCTTCGGGAAAGTAATATACTTTTATAGGACATTTTGAATCAAGTTCTGTTTGTTGTGAATATTTTTTCTCAGCAACAATCAGCTGTGACTTTCTGACGAGATATTCTGAATGGGTTTCTATTACAAAACGTATTTTATATTCTTCGCTTACACTATGGAAAAAATCCATAAGTTTACTTTGCATTTTAGGATGAAGATTCTGTTCTGGTTCCTCAACAAGTATTGTAACCGGAGCATTTCGCTGAATTCTTCCAGTATTTTTTTCATATACATCAATTGCTAATCTGAAAAGCAATATCATAATTTGAATAGACCCCATACCCTTGTCAGCAAGAGGTATTATTTTATTTCCATTTTCCTTAATATCAACAGTATGAGCCTCTCCTCCTATTGATCTTATCTCAAAATCAATACCAATATTAAATTCTCTCATCCAATTCCTAACAAAATCACAAGGTATACTGTTTTGGGGAAATCTCATACTTGCAAACTTATGTATTGTCTGGACTAAAAAGTCATTCGTTTCCATTGAATTATAAAGAACCATCTGTGAAGCAGAATGGGCATAAAGGTATTCTACAACAGGAGAAAAACGTAATAATTGATCAATACGACGCATCAATCTACTAATATAAGGAGAAATTCTATAAAAAGGTTCTAATTTTTTATTTTTTTTGTACTCCTGACGTTCAAAAATATCTTCCATGTATGAAGAAACATTAAATATCAGCCCTGATATTAATGGACCGCCTATCATACGCTTTTCACATATATCGGTTAAATTATAAGAATAATCAACATCCTCTTCTACTAATGGATATTGATTATAAAACATTCGAGTTTTATAAAATGTTCGATTTCGAATTACCTCAAGATTGTCTTTTATTTCTTTTATATTATTATAGCGTATTGTAAAATCTTCATTATCTTCAAACATACGACGGTTAGCATGAAGTTTAACATCTACTTTATTGTTTGCAAAGTCAAAATCAAAGTTTATTCCACTTCTATTGTCTATTATATTTAGTCTTTGGACACGTGCAGAAACAGCATGCTCATCGTCTCTGTTTCCTACTAATTCAATATCGACACCAAGTTCTTCTATTTGGATATAGAACTTTATTATATTGTCATCAGCATCATAACAAAGAGCTCTTTTAAAAGTTCCTATATGTGCGTAATGGTTCTTATTGAAAAAGAAATTATTATCAAGTATTGCATTCTTATTACCCAGAATATCAAATTGAGCCTCTTTTAAAAATGTCAGAACAGTAACAATAGCTTTTACAACTGTTGACTTTCCAGCATTATTACCACCGACAAAAATAGTAATATCTCCGAATTCCAATATTGGAAAATCTTTGAATTTACGGAAATTCTTAAATCCTATTGCTTTCATTATTATTGTTTTTTGTTAGTATATATTCGCTGTAGACATAGCCACCAACGGCGAAACTTGAATGTGAGGATGGGACATTCCATATCAATCCAGCTCCGGCTTATCCTCCCTCAAATACGCCCAAACAGAGTGTGACAATTCTTTTATCATAGAGTCACCACAGAAATATTACCTTGGGAGTTTACCAATTCTCCCAAGGATTTTTTGAAGACCTTATTTCTCAACACATTTTCTTATATAGGACATCAAACCTACGATATCTGTTACTACTGAAATAGCTAATTCTTCAACATCTCTAAGCTATCTGCCACCATCTTCAGACTCTCTTCAAACGACACAAGTTGATAGTCAAAGTCCTCTTTGCTCATACTTGGATCATAATAATATGTGGCAAACATCTTGTTTATTGGCTGAAGCACAAATGAGCCAAGCCATACAAATGGATTGAATAATTTCGTAATCCAAACATTATGTCCCGCAGCTTTCGCAAAGAAACGTATTATCTCTACAGTGTCAGCCTGTTCACGGTTTTGTGGATAGAACGTGCCACTCAACTCACGCAACACAGCCTGTTTCACAAACTCAGCCAAATTGTCTATATACAGCATCGAACGTTTATTATGCCAGCAAGGGAACACAGGCACCTTGCATGCCAACTTAGCCAGTCTTGGGAAGTTGCCCTTTGCATTTGGACCATATATCATGCAAGGACGCAGAATACATACTTTGAAGTCATCCGCCTCCAACTTATGCAAACCGATTTCTGCCTGAAGTTTCGAGTCGCCATAGAAGCCATTAGGATTCGGCTTAGTGTCTTTAGTCAACACCTCGCTCTTGAGCGACTGACTCTCATGGAAAACTATCTGGCTTGACATAAAGATGAATTGCTTCACGCCACACTCCTTAGCGTGTCGGGCTACATCAATGGTCAAGTCACGGTTCACCTTATAATATAAAGGCTCCATCTTCGGGTCTGCATTCACATGTGCTATGCCAGCCACATGAAACACAACATCATACAGCGAATAATCAGCTTTCTTCCAATTATCCCCCATAGTGTCCACTGCATCAATCTCAAATTCTCCAGGAGCTGATGCCAACATATATTTGCGCACACTCTCACCAACGTAAGAGCCTGCACCAGTAATTAGTATTCTCTTCATACCTAAAAAATATCTTAATTATTAAACTTGCGTTTCCACACTCCAACATAAACCCTGTACATAGGAGCGCATAAACTCTCGCGTGTAAAATATCTCAAGCATCTCAATGCAAGATGCACATAAAACCACAGGTGTTGTACCCTGTTACTACCGACCTTGCCCTTATGCCTATTATCTCTACCGAAGTTGCCGCCTTCCAGTATCTCCTTCAATACAAACTCTCCTCTCTTCTTGTCTGGTTTGCATACCATTTCGTCTGTGGGCATTAAGAACAGCTCATGCAACACCCACATCATAGCCCCTGCAAACGACGATAGCCCTAACCTTTTCAAGGTAATCCTCAATTTTGACGATATGCACGTTTGTTCGTTTTGACATTGCAACGAATAGGCTTTCATTGTCCAATACAAATCCATCACCTGCCTTAATCCTATGCCCTCACTTATCAGATGTCTTCGCAAGTGCATAAGCTGGAATACGATATCCACATCCACCGGCAATCTATTACCTTCGCATCTTGGCAAAGCCTCCTCAAAATAACGTTGCACACGTTGGTTGTAAAAGAAGCTATAAACCGTTGATGGTGTAAAATGCAGCTCTACACTCACGCCATCCACCTTAGGCCAATCAGTATGATGAGGTTGAATTCCGGCACCAGGTACCAATGAGAAGGCTCGTTGTGCCATAACCTTCAGACTTTCCTTCAATCTCATACCACGGCATACACACCAAATGTCAATATCGCCGGGATTACGAAGTTCGGGATAAGGATAATACTTGCCTACCGCCTGACCTTTCAAGATAACCTTATGACAGTCGGCCAATGCCGCATCCTTAAGTAGCTTTCTGACGGCACCATTGACCACCTTGTTTTGTATCTTGATAGTCTCATGCAGACCAAACCATTTCATCTTCAGCCCTACTGGCATCAATGCCAATTGGTCATTGCTATTCTGATACAATCTGTGAACGCCATAAAATGCAACCCCTGCTACAGTCTGAACAGTTGCTATATGAAACACATTCACCCAGTCATTGGCTGTAGGTACACACGACAAAGAACTGCGTACACCAACTGCAACCTGCAAGAGCTCCTTGAAAAGCCTAAACTCCATTAATACTTTATTTTTGTATACAGAATCTCTCCAATACGCCATAAGTAGCGCAGGCTTTGGAAGAACTGATTGGAATATACACCATGTTTCTTCAGCGAGCCAGCAATATCCCTATTCACCTTTCTCTTTGCCTCAAGTCCTGCCGTCGATTCACCTCCAGCACGCATCGTAACAAAATCCATGTTGATGTACTTGGCACGTATATTTTCCTTCACAAACAGACGTACCATCATCTCAAAGTCGCTCGACGTACGGAAGTTCAAATCGTATAGCCCATACTTCTCGTAAACCTCACGACGTACATAAAAGCTGGGATGAGCAGGCATGAACCCAAATCGTAAGGCCCAAGGACGGAAATAACGACTTGAGAAGTAACGGGTACACTTCTTTAGATTCTCATCCTTTACAAAGTGGATATCACCATAGACAGCCTCCAGTTTCGGATTGTTTGCAAACTCCTCGGCAACACGTGCCAGAACATCATCACTTGTATAGAAGTCGTCTGAGTTGAGAATTCCTATCACGTCTCCCGTAGCAGCCTTAATGCCCTGATTCATTGCATCATATATACCCTTGTCGTTGTCCGACAGAATATTTATGGTTCTACCCTTATCTCCATCAGCATAGTATTTCTGCTCAAAGTTCTTGCATATCTCCAATGTATCGTCCTTTGACCCACCATCCTTAATGATATGCTCTACATTGGTATAGCTCTGATTTAAAACACTTATGAGTGTATCTTTTATTGTCTTCCCACTATTCCAAGTGGCAGTAATTACACTTATCTTCATATCTTTTATTCTATAACACGTTCACGAATCTTCACAGCTGGCGTACCTTGATATACACAATATGCATCAAGATCCTTCGTTGCCACCGAGTTTACACTAAGTACCGAATGGCTCTTGCAAGTTACGCTGGGGCATACTGTGCTCATAGCCCCTATCCATGCACCATCTTCTATAGTTATTTCACCCACCATAAGGTCAAAGGTTGTTGTTTTGTAGTTGTGGTTGCCACATAGCAGCATGGCACCTTGACTCACACAGGCATTGTTGCCGATACGCACCTTTGCAAGATTGTCTATCCATACGTTTTCACCAATCCATACATAGTTGCCAATCTCAAGATTCCAAGGATACTTAATATTTACGCATGGTTTAATGTTCACTCCACATCCTATCTTTGCGCCAAAAGCACGAAGCACACGTACCTTCAATCCACTGCATGGGTTCCATCCGTTCTTTATGAACAAGACATTACAAAAATACCATAACACCCGTTTTATGCTGTTGCCACCCGGATTAAACCACGAATTGTTATATTTAGACAAATCTGTATTTTTCATTACGTTGAATATTATAAGAACACAAAATCAGGCTTCTGCTCCGCCTTCATTCCGTTACCAATCCAGTCGTATAGCTGTTGCATCATGGCAGCCACCTTATGCTGCTCATACTTTTCTTCCATCAGTCGTCGGCCATTCCTTCCCATAGAGCGCAAATCCTCATCCGACATCATAAGAATCTCCTTAATAACTCCAGCTATTGTCTTTGGCTCATTGTCTCTCCACCATCCACATCGGCACTCGTTCAGTTCCGACCATGGAGTGCCAAGCGAAGCATATACGGGAGTTTCACAAATCAATGCCTCAGGCACAATCATACCGAAGTTCTCCTGTGCAGAAGGAACCATAAGAGCAGAGAGTTTCTTTAGTCGCTCATATTTCTCTTTGCCAGACACAAATCCAACGAATTCCACACTATCTTCCAATCCCAATCGCTTCACCTCGTCTTTTAGCCATTGTTCGTATCTATCATCAAACTTGCCCATAACGTCAAGTTTCACTTTATTACGAAACTCTAGCTCTAAAAGATTCAGTGCATAGATAATATTCTCAACCTTTTTAATTGGATGCAGACGTCCTAAAAAGCCAATTGTACGCTTGCCATTAGTTGAAACCTTAGAACATGTAGCCAATCGTTCACTGATAAACTTTGGAAAGACCACCGGATTAGGTATTACGGCGATAGGTCCTTTATAGCCAAACTTCCTATTATGCTCAAGTTCTGCCATACATGTAGCGTGCAGACAGTCTGCTTGCATAATATCTTTATTATACCACATAGCTCCCATCAACCTCTTCTTCCATCTGCTCACCGCTAATGCTGTAGGATACAACATACCATGAGTTGAAAGCACGTATGGTTTTCTAACTTTACGAGCATAAGCACAAATGGCATGAACGGGATACAGCCATAGGGTATTGGCATGATAAATGTCATACTCAGTCTCCCTAAGATATTTATCTGTGGCGTTTGATAAAGCGAGAGGCGTATGATAATCCATCTTCACCTCCTTTAGCCATTGCGAGCCTTCACCCAAGTTTCTGTCTTTTGGATTATTACACTTACTTGTCAGCAAATCCACATTAGCTCCATTGTCATATAGTCCCTGCAACAGATCGCAGGTACATGTTGAGGGACCACCTTGCGATGCCAACATAAATGGTATTGATTGTAATACTTTCATTATATCAAATATTATTTTGAATATTTTCTATCATAACAGACACCAACAACTAACCATAGAATAAAACAAAGAAATCCACCTGCTGCAAATACATATCCTTCTGCAAACATATGCACAGCAAACAAAGCCAAAAATCCCAGCAACATAGCATCTTTATTTTCTAACATTCTATTACATGCTTTATAACAAGTAAAAAAGAGTTTAACGAAAATCAAGAATCCCAAAATACCAGCCATTGATAATACAGCCAACCACGATGTACCTGGCTCTATTGTACCATCAGAACCAACATCATCTAATTTCGAATCAACAGAAGCATATCCGATACCAAAAACAGGACTACTTTTAAATTCGGCCAATCGTGCATCCCACTTATCTTCTCTACTAGCAAAAGCGCTACCACCATCTTCTAAATTATTTGATTGCTTAATTTGCAAGCCATTTGTGAGTCCCCCCCATATTGGAAATGAAATAGATGCTATTAACACCACAGCTGTAGCTATCTTAATAAATTTTGTCTTCCCTCCTGATGCCTTATATATCATTACTAAGGTTCCTGAAAAAGTGGCCATTAATGATGATCGTGAGGAAGAAAGAAAGACTGCGCCAAAACAACAAAGGGCACAATATAAATACCATCTATTGCGTTTTTGGTAATATTTATATGATAAAAAAATTGCGCTTAAACCAGCAATAGGGCCCATCATCATAGATTGGTTAAAAAGACCACCAAAAGTACCAGCAGAATTATAAATACTTATATCAGGAGACACATACATATAATTTATGCCCAAAAAATAGCAGAAAAAAGATAACACAGAAAAAAATGATGATAGCCAAATTATGACGTCAAACACTTGTCTTCTTTTTTTTCTTAATTTTTCACTCTGGAGGAAAGGCCCAACAGAAAGCAATAATAGAACAAACAAACCAAGTCGCATCCATGGTTTGAATATTTCATTCGGATTTGTAACAAGTATATTAAATGCAAGGTATGTAATAAGTAACAAAATCTGATTGCTTACCTCTGAAACCATATATAAGCTATATGCAGACATCACTAAGAGAAATATGTACCCATAATAGTCAGGTAAATATAAAAAACCTAAAGAACGAGTAACCATAACAAGTGAAAAAACGACAACAAACTTATCTGCCGTTTTGATTGTTTGCAAAAAATCAGTTAGTAATGTTTTCATTTTTCTTATCTATATTTATTAATTGATAAAAAAACCTCGGCCATTGTGGTAGTATTTTCTTTTGTGAGAATTCTTCAGAAGTTTGCTTTGAGGCCCTTCCCATATTCTTTCGAAGCGCCTTATCCTCAATAACCTTACATATTGCCTCAGCCAAACCCCTTTCGTCATTTTGCTTAACCAAGTAACCATTTTTACCATCTTTAATTATATCCTTTGGTCCACAATAACAAGCATAAGCAATCATTGGGAGGCCAAAAGAAGCTGCTTCTAATAGAACCATTGGGAATCCTTCAAATACAGAAGACATTACATAAACAGAATTTTTTAGATATTCCGCTTTTACATTATTCGTTCTTCCGCACAACTTAAAGCTACTTGATACGCCACAAGAATCTATTTCTGAAGCAATTTCATCATACAATTCGCCATCGCCCCATAAATTCAAGGTCCAATCAGGATATTTTTGTTGGACAATTGCCCAAGCTCTAACAAGAGAACTGAAATTCTTTTGAGCACATAATCTACCCACTGCTATCACACTCTTTGATTCTAAATCAGAACTATCTTCTTCCTCAATTGGCAAAGGATTGTATATTTGACAAACATTATTATTAGTCTTACACCATTCTTCCTTATCTTGTTTGGTAAGAACGACTAATCGGTCTAATTTTCTCGTGTGCTTTACCATTTGCTTAGTCGTGTGTTCGCCTAATAGCTTCCAAATAAACCCTTTATGGTTTGCAGTTGTGAGAAACCTCTTAAAATACTTATTAAAATGCAATTCTCCTACGGTTTTACATTTGAGGTTCATATCACCAAGAAATTCCATTTCCTTACCAAAAAGGCTTACACACACATCAGGCTTTTCCTTCTGTAAAATTTGCTTAAGTTCTTTCTTGTACTTTTTATTTTTTTTGTAGTGATTGAATATTTGAATTGGAAGGGGTTGCTGTGCATCCTCAATATAATTCAAACCAAGATCGTAACATTTGATACGTGGATCAAAGTCGAAGAAATTAGATTTTCCCATTTGATCCGTAGTTACTATTACAATTTCATATCCAGCTTCCCTCACTAAATAGTTTACTTTCATAGACAAGACACGTTCAGTGCCAGCAGAATTGTAAATTGAGGGTGTACAATATAATATTTTCATAATAATTATTCAAATAATTTCTTATATGCTGCAACTTGATTTATATCTCTATTTTTAAAATCTATGGAATTAACCGCAGCAACATAATTCTCATAATTGGATTCCATTTCTATAATTGCTTTTTCTAAACTTGATTCCGATTTATGATCGAAGATAACTCCTGTTCCTGGATTCTTTACCAAATCAATATTTGCCCCAACCATATCACTAACAATTACTGGCAACCCCCAATACAATGCTTCATCAATAACAAGCCCCCAAACCTCAGACTTAGAAGGAAGAATAAATATATCATGATTTACATAAACTTCTCCCATCTTTTTATTTTCAACAAAGCCCCAAAATTTTATATTACTTTTAGCCATTTGCTTGAGCTGAGTTTCAAGCTCACCCTTACCTACAATTGTCAAACTTTTACCATTCTTATTAAACACCCTTATTAATAGTTCAAGATTTTTTACTGGAATAAGTCTTGCTACACAAATATAAGAATAGTTTCTTTTCCTTGTTTTAGCGATGTTGGGGCGTTGCCCTTTTTGAATAAGACCAACCCCGCCTGTTATAAAAACAGAACCTTTAAATCCTATTTGTTCAAACAATTTTGCATGAGGGATACCTGATGGAAGTGCTGTACTCATTCTATTAATAATAGCTTTCTTTATCATCCCCATAATACCATTAAAGCGACACTCATATTTAGAAGATTCGCACACAATAACATTCTTGGATTTTGGTGAAAAAAATGAGTATATATTATATTCCATAGCCATCCACCCAGAATATAATAATTTGCGACATTCTATTGAGGACATCAATTTAAGCAACCTGAAAAAGACTTTTATTTTGGGCCTTTTGTCCATATCGCCATCATATAAATATATAATATCAAAATTCAAATTGTGTTCTGAACTGTTAACGGCTTGTAATGTCTTACCCTGAAGAACAAGAAGTAGAGAATGCGTCTTTGCAATCTCATTACACAATGCCATCTTGTAAAACGAAGGCGTATTTGAAAGATATACTATATCATATTTCTTTTTCATATTCTAATCTTTCTTCAAATATTCTTTAAATATGTAAGATAATTCTTTACTAAAGAATCTATATTTATCTCCGAATTTAATGTTTGTTGATTACGTTTATTATAATAGTCAATAATTAGATTTGCTAAATGCTTATTGTCCTTTGGTTCTATGAACCATTTCTTTCTTTCTGGTCCTACTACATAATCATCCATACCCTGCCCCTTGCAGGTTATAAAAGGAACGCCACAAGCATAAGCTTCTGTAAAAACACAACCAAATCCTTCAAAAAATGATGGCAATACGAACAAATCAAGCTTGTTATAATAATCTACAAGAAGATTATGATGCAGTTCCTTTTCAAACTTTACGATATCTTCTAAATGGTGAGTTTTGCAATATGACACACAAGTTTCATATTCAACACCAGTACCGATAAGAGATAGTTCTAAAGATGGAATTCTGTTCCTTAACAATTCTACAGCTTTAATAAGGGTTAGTTGATCCTTCCAATCAACAAAGTTAGCAATACATCCTATTCTAAATGTTCTTGAAATTCTATCTTCATTACGTTTTTTAAATACCATTGTATCCACACCATTATGCAATATATATGTGCGTATCTTCGGTACTTTTACCCCTTTTACATAACGTAGGCATTGCTTATAGGAGTCATAGTATTCATTGGGAGATGGCATCGGTATGTTTTTAAGATTGTACTCTACCTTATTACTAATACACAAATGCAAATCTATATTCTTAAATTGGCTAATTAGAAAGCGAACCTTCAACGTATTATTCCACACCGAATGAGTAAATCTTCCATTACGTATACCATAAGGGTCTGGATCATGATACTGAACAATACTCTTAACTTGAGGATTCCTTTTTTTTACAGCTGTTGCACAACAAGCTAATGTAGAAGTATGTGCATGTACAACAGCAACATCTTCCAACTTTACTCCTATACGTTTAAGCTTACGCACAAAAAGCAGCCCATTTACATAGTTGGGTAGCCCATTCAATATAGAAGACGGCATAGAAACAAATGGAAAATACTCAACATTAACACCATCGTACGTATATTGTTTACCATCACCAGTGGATGAAGGACGTAGCACAATTACCTGAAAATCAGAATTACGCGCAATAGCCTTTGCTTGGTCTAACACAAAAGGACCTCGAAAATCATCATGCTTAGGGAAAAAAGGAGTTACAATTATATATACTTTTTTTTCTTTCATTTTACGCACAAAATGTTAATGTAATATTTTCTTCAATATACGCTTGATCCACAAAGGCAAGATTCGGGCAAGTATATGCGGTTTTGTTATTTCTGGTACAACAAAATGCTTGAGATCTTGTTTTTCTTTAATCAGCTGATAATTATTGCTGCACACACAATCATTAAACATTTTGGCATATTCTGCGCCTTGTCGTTGTGTAGAAAAATCTCGAACAACCTTATTGTGAGCAGCTTTGCCCATGGCTATTCTACAATCAGAATCGTTTGCAAGCTTAAAAATAGCATTGGCAAAGGCTTCAATGTCATTACGTTCACAAAGGATGCCTTCCTTACCGTTTTCAACAATACGATCTGTCACATCATGTATCTTTGAAGCAACACATCCAAGCCCTACTGTCATAGCTTCGATTAAAGCTAGACCAAAACCTTCGTGGTTTGAAGTTAAAACAAAGATGTCATAATTCTTGATGATAGCCGACACTTCATTAGGCTGTAAACAACCCTTGTAATTAATTACATCCTCAACATCATACTGCTTATTAAGTGTATAATATCTATTTTCGTAGCCCCAATGAAAATAGCCATACATATCCCATGTAAACTTAAGCCCTTTGTCTTTAAGTTTCCTGGCAATCTGTGGTATTTTATCACAACCTTTCGTTATATCTTCAATACGGCCAAAGAATATGATACGAACAGGGTCATTATGAATAGACATATCCTTTTGAGGATAATCTTTTGGGTTCAAGGCATTTGTTATAAGAGATATCTTGCTATGCTCACTCTTAGGAAGAAATTTGTACAGACGCCTCTCTACCTCCCAACTTATTGCCACAAATTTGCTGACACGTTCCTTATATGCCGTAGCAATTTTTAATGCAGACGGGGTTATACTATGAACACTGGATACCACACGTATATCATCACGAAGATATGGTATAACACACGCCCAGTTTGGAGAACCAAAATGCGAAAATATGCTGTTCTGGGGAATTCCATTAAGAAATTCCACCATTTTTTCTATCACATCAGGAATTGGATCCATTTCTTTCGATTCCGAGATAAATACCGGATTGAACTCCTCTATATATCCAGGAATCTGAATATCTTTCCATGCATGCACTGGCTGTACTTTTATACCCTCTTTTTTGAGGGTACGCATCAAGCACATTGCTTCTGTTCCCATGCCATCTTGGCGGATGTCGTTAAAGCCAAAATATACAATCATAATTATAGTGTATTATTTAATTTTGCGTTTTATCTTTTTCAAGGGTTTTATAATTTTATCCATAAAACCATATATTATCCCATTAGCAGACCAGCCTGTAGCACGCTCAATATTATCAAAAAAGTCAATCTTCCACTGATTGGCATTACAATGATTCATCCATGCACTATAGACCTCGCGTACTATCGTTTCATAAGGGTTATGCATATTTGCAATGTATGGGTTGCCACTCTCCAAACTATCAAATATTGTCTCCCAACATGCTACAACCTCATTGTCATTGAAACTGTTAAGAGTTGAATATGCAGCCATTCCTTTCTGTTTTAGAAGCAAGGGATTATTTAGTAAATCAACTATTTTATTGGCAGCAGCCTTGTAATCACGTTGAGAAACTATTTCAACGCCATTGCCATCAGCTATAAGTTCAAGAAAGGGGATATCGTACATAACCGTTGGTATATGGTAGCTCTTAGCCTCTGCAATAACCAAACAGAATGATTCTGTAATAGATGTCAACAAATGAATTGCAGCTTGTTCATAATACTGACCAATCTCATTAGTTGGTGGCACAACAATTATATTTTTTTCTAACCTTTTTTGGGCAATAAATTCCGACAAGCGATCTTTCCCTTCAATGCCAACCATATATAATTTAGCATCAGGGATAGCCTTGATTACTTCAGACATTATCTTTACAGCTTCTAGTGGTTGTTTTTGAGGGGCGCACCTGCCAACCCACACAAGGTTATGATTAGTCTCATGTGATTGATGGCCAGTGTGTTTATATATAGTAAATGGGTTCTGAACATGAAATGCATTACAACCTAATGCACGCCACCACAATGCATCAACAGCACTAACTGTGGCTACAGCATCGCATCGCTCGCCTATTACTTTGTTAATACGAAACGACTCCCATGCTTCATTAAAAAGCATTGGACTCGGAAAAGAGAAGTGAATAGTATTGATAATTTTTGCACCTGCTGCATGTATCGAATCAATATCTTTCAATATATGAGAATCTACTGCACTATTGCAAATTACATACTTTACACCTCGCTCACCTATTATCCGACTCCATTCATTCTGCCTATCTTCATTATTTATAGGCAGGATTTCACAATCGCACTTAATCCTGTTAATATAAAAAGTCGGAGATATTTCTGTAAGAAGCACACAAGAGTAGCCTTTTTCTGTAAATATGCGTGTTTGTTCTACCACAACACGCTCTATACCACCCGAATGCTCTAATGATGAGTAATATAATGCTATTGAAATCATTTTATTGATATTATTATATATGAACATTCTAAATACATAAGAATACAACTCGAAATTTATATAAAGAGTATTATTTTTTTCCTATCATCCAAGGAAGATATTTAGTTAGAATATATGTTAGTGGGAACTCTATCAATACGATAAAGGCAAATACCATATAGAGATTCCAGCCCAAAGGTTTGAAGAGAAACATCCAGATTGGCCAATGGGTAAGATAAAAAACTATTGAATTCTTCCCTATATACGCAAAGGCGTGTGATAGGCATGATAATAAATCTATTTTTTCTAAATTTTGGCAAAAAACCAAGCCAATGTAAATACAACTACATGTATAAACAAAACTATAAACGAACCAAGGTATATAACTAAATACACCATTTTTCCAATCTACAATATGGACGAATATAACGTAAGACATACAACACAATATGGTTCCCTTTCCATAAAAAGAAAGAATAGAGTTTCTGTCAATCACTCTTTTGCCAAAAGCATATCCTATAGCATAGTAAATGCCAAACATCATAATCTCTTGCACAGGAATTATGGGAAATTCAAATTGTGGTAAATACACTTTCCAAAAGAACCCTATCGGGTAGAGTAATATGAACAATGCCAAAAACCAGTATTTTCGTTTTCGCCACTCAAAGGGATAATTCACTGCACGATAAACAAATAATGCAATCAAGAACCATGTAATAGATCCATTTCTAAGTTTCTGTAAAACGCTAATAATATTCCACGAACAAATATTATCCCCTCTCATAGTCATCAAACACCCAGAAATAACCATAAAACAAATTGTAGGTATAAGTAAACGATAAAAATCGTTCTTAAGCTGTTCTGCAAAACTATCCTTTGTACGATAAAAAGTGCCTGACAGAAAAAAGAATATAGGCATCTGAACAGATGGGTATAACAATTCTGGTAGATTCATGTGCATCCACAAAACCCAAATTATGGTGATGCCTTTTAACATATCAATATATTGCTCTCTAATCATATATTTCAGTTTCAAATTATATTATTAACAAAGCAATAGTTCTTTCTGTAACAGAGAGCAGAAAAAAAGTGTACATACCACCAATAACCCCAAAAGGTACGATTAATGTGCGAAATCTTTTCTTTAAATCAAAAGCTACACCTTGTATTTTTATTGGACGAAAAGACACAACCAATCCAATTAGAAATATAAACAGTGGCATTTGGAATATGTTTGTAAAATGCATTATTCTTAAATGACTTATATCCACACCGAGGCCATAGAAACAAAACAGACATACATGTCCGAAAACAACACTCATTATAGCAAGTGCCTTGCCCCTATCTATATACGACAATCTTTTTGAGGGTCTATACATATAACAAGAAATTAATTTAAAAATATTTTATAACGTTTATTTCGTCTACTTTATATCAAATCAAGTGCAGAGTACAATGAATTCCATTGTGGCATAATTGCACTTTCATCGTATCTAACGACATTTTTTCTTGCATTTTTTGCTAATTTCATGAAAACATCATTGTCTTTCATTATTAAAGCAATTTGCCTTGAGAATTCTTGAATATCATATGGTTTTATGGTAACACCATCAACACCATTGGTTACAATCTCCGAAGCTGTTGCATATGAATTGAAAACAATTGGCACACAACCATTTGCCATTCCTTCAATCAAAGTCATACCAAAACTTTCATGTGTAGACGTTAGTGCAATTATTTTTGCTTTTTTATAGAATTCTAATGGGTCTTGAAAACCATGAAAGACAACATTTTTCAATCCTAATCGTTTCGAGATTTTTTCGTAATATTCTCTATCAGGACCATCACCCAATATATCCAAAACACAATTATTGTCTAAGTTATTCTGAGACCATGCTTTTAACAAACGATCAACTCTTTTTGTTTGATACTGCAACCTTCCAATATACAATAACCGATTTTCCTTTTTTTCAAGAGACAAATTTTGAATTGAGTAGCTATTAATATTAGGTATAACCTTTATTTTAGTTTTAACAGATTCATCCCCAACAATTTGAATCACATCTTCTACGAATGATGCTGACAAAACTACAAATGCATCAGTGTGTCTAATTGCTGTTAGATAATTGTCCTTAAACCTTTGTATTGCTCTAAACCTATTAATTGGTGCCTTCAAAAGAGATAATAAATCATGAAAACATGTCACACGTACATCCTGCCAAACACTATCAAACCCTTGAAAAGGACAAAAATGTAAACATGTAATGATTTTGCACGATACACGAACATTTTCATGATTAAGCATTTGCACATCTGATGTATTACCACCTTCATTTATAATGACGTCAATACCTAATGTTTTGACAATAGTTTCAACATAATTGGCATTTTCTACAGCACACTCATCATGCGAAGGGAGACGATACGAAGAAAATGATGTTTCAAAATCGCTTTCATACTTATACAAGTAGTATATCTTATGCCCTTGCAAAGTTAATGCTTGTGCAAGATTTTCAGCAGCACGCTCTGTTCCACCATGAGTGCGATTGATTTTATTCTCGAAGTATATAAGTATATTCATTTTTAAAAAGGACATGCGTTTATTAGTTTTTCTAAATCAATGACACCTACTTTCCAATTATTTTTAAATTTTGCAACAACATTTTCTTGCAACAACCATGGGGCAAATATTATAGGTTTACTATCTAATTTATTGATAGAGAAGAAAAAATCTTTATATTTAAAATCACCACCTATAATATTGTCTGAAAACTTCACCCATTGACATGGGACATGATAGGCCTCGGATATAATCAGTCCATGTAGCGAACTAGAATAAATAAAATCACACTCTAAAACACGATCTATAAAATATCGCCAATCCTTATGATAATTTTGGATATCTATTATAGTAACACTGTGTTCGTCTTTAGCTATAGACAACAAATGAGATTTTTTGTCTACAACATGAGGAATAATTCCAACTCGATATTTTTTCTCTTTCTTTGGTAAATAAAACTTTGGAAACAACAATGCAGGATCGCCAAATACTTCAGGACATTCGATACCTTTAGCTAAAAGAGCTTTCCTCGTCAATGGTCCTCTTACCGCATACACCATCTTCGGTTTACATAGAATCTTACTATCATCAGATATTAACCCAGCTCCCCATACAATACTATTAGCATCGGTATTCCATTGGATAATAGAACCAACACATAATATATTATTTGTTACACTTCTACGTATCTTTCCTAATAAAAGCGAATAAGGAATTACTTTTCTACCTGAAATAATATATGGTAAAACCATATTGATATCATCACCCCAATTCGTATTTAACAAGGAAAAACCATTAGGAATAAAGACTCCATTAATTACAACTTTACTTCGATAAAGATAATACAATAAGGAATATTTAATTTGAAGAATTTTATAAAGTATTCGTCTATATTTCATATATACAACACATTTATCTTATAATGTTAGTACTCAATTTAGGGCATAGCCCTTTGTATAGGCACTTTTGCAAGTGCCTATATATTGAGATGTTAAAATTTCCACTTGTTTATTAACTATTGGCATATTGCCAATCCGATTTTGTCAGGTCGCATACTGAAAAAATCTCTGCAACCGTTAAATATTTTAGTAAAAAATTTACCAAGGTATTCCCATGCAGACCGTCCCTGCATCTTAACTGTTCTGATGATGCTATGATAAGTAGCTGCCATCTCTGCCCCTTCGTCACTGCCAAAGTGTTGAATTGAATTGCGTTGGGTAGTCAAAGGACGAATCGCACGTTCTGCCAAATTGTTATCAATAGGAAGGTTGCCGTCCTTTAGAAAAGCAAAGATGTTGTCCCAGAATTTGTCAAGATAATTCAAGGCTTCCCGCAAATAAGGAGTTGTCTCTGAAGGATCTTTATCAAGCTCTATCTTAAGATGCTGTCTAAGAGTTATCAGCATTTCCTTTGACTCAAGGTCTTGGCGACGCTTACCTCTCTCTTCTGGTGTAAGACCTTCTGCATCGTATTTACGTTCTCTTTTGTAATAGAAATCAACACCACTTAAAAAAGGAAGAGCCCGAATATCACCAGCTTGCTCCAGGGTCTTGTCCAACTTGGCTTTCCAATGTGCCATGCACACTTGATGTATGGCATTCTTTAGATTAGGACTTTTCTTTACGGTACTCAACTCGTCACCAATAAACACATAGGCATTATAACCATCGGTCATAACACTCTTCAGTTCAGCATCACCAATAAAGTTGGTCAGTACGTCACGGCCACGCGAGCCATCTTCATAGAAGAAGATGACTATCTGCTCTGCCTTGTTTACCAATACCCAAATATAGCATTTCTTGTAATGGTCATACTTGCGGACTTTGCACCATGTTTCGTCACAGTTGACTATAGAGTCTTTCTCTAAAGCCACTTCCTTCAACACCTTGACAAGTTCGTCAAGATATTTCTTGCCTTTCTTCAACCAGTTACGGAGTGTGTTAGCTGACACTTGCATACCCAAATCGGTAAGCCAGCGGTGAAGAAGACCGAAAGTGACATTTTTCACGTAAACCTCGTATGCTATAGCTTGAAGAAACTCTGGAGTGACCTTAGTACCATCAAACTTTGTAACAATCTCAGGATTACCGGCTACGGGGAAATAGCCCCACTTTGGTTTCTTACCTTTTTCTACATAGTGAACCATCTCGAAACGTTCTTCTACAATGTTTACTGCAAGATGAAACACTGGAACCATCTTTCTCTCAAGTATACGTCCAGGGACTTTTGACAAGTCCGACTTATACTCTTTGGGCGTTCCCTGAATTCCCATAGTTTTATAGGTATCGGGACGATTTGACAAGTCACGTGCTTTCTTTTCCTGAGTAGCAGTTGATGCTGATGTCTCTGCTTCTTTGTTGACTATTGAGTTTTCAGGCAAAGAAGAAGATGTACCATCAAAATCGAGGGCACTGAAAAAGGTAGCCTTTTAGAAGTAAATTCTACGCTTTAAGACACAA
>OIWK01001711.1_pt1 | contig 19516 bp, 13 predicted proteins | sample 1587401 | NCBI WGS metagenome assembly OIWK01 (sample SAMEA3888911, study PRJEB22519) | human gut metagenome | biome: human gut; feature: human-associated habitat; material: faeces | place: Denmark | collected 2009
TGCCTGCACATCTTCGTCCATTCCGACATGCAGCACCGCGCCGCCCGCGTGCGCGAGCGCTACGGCGAGACCAGCAAGCCCATGGAAAAGCGCCTGCAGGAGAAGGACAGCAAGCGGAAGGTCTACTACAAGCACTACACCAACCGCAACTGGGGCGAGGCCGAGAACTACGACATCTGCCTCGACAGCGGCAAGCTCGGCGTCGACAAGTGCGTCGAGATCGTCTGCGACATCGCGCAGATGAAATAAGCGACCGGATCTGACGGCCTGCCGCGCTGCGGCAGGCCGTTTTTCTGTCGGATCCGCGGGGAATGGCTGCAAGATGGTTGCAATTATCCTGCAAATGGGATACAATAGAAAGAACGTGCGGCTGCACGTGTGCGCAAACGATACTCCCTCTCCTCGGGAGCTCTCAATAGAAAGAAAAAAGGACATTGTATCTATGGAACAGGTTTTACAGCAGTTCTGCCTGGACGGAACGCCCATCTCCTGTGAGCCGCTCGGCAACGGCCATATCAACCGCACCTTCCGCGTCGTCTGCGACAACCGGAAGGCCTACACCCTGCAGCGGATCAACCGCGTTGCCTTCCGCCACCCGGAGGAGCTGATCGAGAATATCGACGCGGTCTCCCGGTTCATCGACCGCAAGCAGATCGGTCTGGAGTGCATCCGCCTCTGCAGGGCCAAGGACGGCAGAAAATACTGCATCGATGACCAGGGCGAGTTCTGGCGCGCCTACAACTTCATCTCCGGCGGCATCAGCCTGGATATGCCGCGCGACAGAAACGACTTTTACCAGGCCGCGGTGGCCTTCGGCAAGTTCCAGCAGGCGCTGGCGGATTTCCCGGCGGCCTCCCTGTATGAGACCATCCCGCATTTCCACGACACCATCGACCGCCTGCGCCAGTTCCGCGCCGCCATCGAAGCCGATGTCTGCGGCCGCGTGAAGGATGTCGGGCCCGAGATCGGCTTCCTGCTCGCGCGGGAGCAGGAGCTCGGGACGCTCTGCCGCATGCTCGCGGCCGGCGAGCTGCCGCTGCGCGTGACGCACAACGACACCAAGCTCAACAACGTCCTGCTCGACCCGCAGACCGGCTGCGCCAAGTGCGTGCTCGATCTCGACACGGTGATGCCGGGTTTGTCTGCCTATGATTTCGGCGACGGCGTGCGCTTCGGCGCGTCCTCGGCCGCAGAGGATGAGAAGGATCTGGATCAGGTCTGGCTGAAGCTCGACATGTACCAGGCGTTCCTGGAGGGCTATCTCGACGCCTGTGGTCACGCGCTGACCCCGAAGGAGATCGAGGTCCTGCCGCTTGGCGCGAAGATCATCACGGCGGAGCTGGCTATGCGGTTTTTGAAGGATTATCTGGACGGCGACGTCTATTTCAAGATCGACTATCCCACCCAGAACCTTGACCGCTGCCGCACGCAGCTGAAGCTGGTCGCCGACATGGAAGCTAAATGGCCGGAGATGCAGCGCATCCTCCACGAAACCGCCGCCGTCCGCTGCGCCCAACCGACAACGCCGCAATGACCAGCATCCCCGCGCTGCGATCCACGCAGCCGCGGGGATCTTTCATATTCCGCAGCAAGCAAAAAGCTCCCCTTCCAGGGGAGCCTTTTCATGCTTTACACGCTGGCGGTGAAGCGGAGGAAGGCGGATTGGCCGGCGGGGGTGCGTTTGTAGACGCCGGCGTCTTCGAGGACCTGCATGAAGACAGCGCCGACCTCCTGCTGCAGGATCTGCTCGGTATTCTCCGGCGTAAAGGTATAGCGGCCCTGCAGTGCCTCGGCCCAGTCGGCGTGCTTCTGCAGCGTCTCGTCCGCGCGCAGGTCGCGGCCAGAGAGGATCGCGTCCTTCAGAAGCGCCAGCTCCTTGTCCAGCCGCGCGGGCAGGACAGCCAGACCCATGACCTCGATGAGGCCGATGTTCTCTTTTTTGATGTGGTGCAGCTGCTCGTGCGGGTGATAGAGGCCGAGCGGATGCTCCGGCGTCGTGAGATTGTTGCGCAGGACAAGATCCAGCTCAAAATCTTCCCCGCGGCGGCGGGCGATGGGCGTGATGGTGTTGTGCGGCGTGCCGTCAGTCTCGGCAAAGACCATGGCGGCTTCATCGGTGTAGCCGCGCCAGGCAGTCAGGATCTTCTCCGCCAGCAGGCACAGCCGGTCCGGATCGCTGCCGGTCAGGCGCAGGACGGACATCGGCCATTTGACGATCCCGGCTGCAATGTCCGGGAATCCGGCAAACGAGACCGGCGTCTCGACCAGGGCCTTTTCCATGGCGAAGGTATAGTGGCCGCCCTGATAATGATCGTGGCTTAAAATGGAGCCTCCCACGATCGGCAGATCCGCATTAGACCCAAGGAAATAGTGCGGGAACTGTTTTACAAAATCAAACAGCTTCACAAAAGCGGAGCGGTCGATTTTCATCGGTGTATGCTGTCCGTTGAAGACGATGCAGTGCTCATTATAATATACATACGGAGAATACTGGAATCCCCACTGGCTGCCGTTAATGGTCACCGGAATGATACGGTGGTTCTGACGGGCAGGATGGTTCACACGGCCTGCATAACCCTCATTTTCACGGCACAACAGGCATTTCGGATAACCGGACTGCTTTGCCAGCTTTGCTGCGGCGATAGCTTTGGGATCCTTCTCGGGCTTGGACAGGTTGATGGTAATATCCAGATCGCCATATTTGGTGGGAGCCACCCATTTCATATCCTTGCAGATACGATAGCGGCGGATATAATCGGAATCTCTGCTCAATTTATAATAATAGTCGGTAGCTGCCTCAGGAGATACCTGCTCGTACAGCTCATGGAAATGACGGATCACTTCACTGGGTCTTGGCATCAGCAGTCCCATGATCTTCGTATCGAACAGATCGCGGTATACCACGCTGTTCTCCTTGAGAATACCTTTTTCATAAGCGTAATCCAGCATGCCCTTCAGAACCTCTTCCAGTTCATCCTCGCGCATGGTCACATTGTCACGGTCTTCCAGCTCATCCAGTTCAAACAGCTCCAACAGACGGTTGGTGGTATAGATCACATCTTCCTCCGGAACCAGTCCTGTCTGTACTCCGTAGGATACTAATTTACGAATTAATACCTGAATATCCATTTTTTCTCCATTCTGCCGCCGGACCATTCGGACAGCTTCCGCGGCACTCACTTTCTGTTTGCGTAGGAACCTTACTTTTCTTACAGGGTCTGAGGGCCGTCACCGATCTCTACTACATAGAAATCAGCCGCATAGCCGATCTTTTCCTTGTATGCTTTGCCTACCTGCTCAATAAAGGTATCAATAGCTTCATCCATTACAATGCTTACGGTACATCCGCCGAAGCCGGCACCGGTCATACGGGATCCAATGACACCGTCTACCTTCCATGCTTCCTCTACCAGAGTATCCAGCTCGATACCGGTTACTTCATAATCATCCCGCAGGGATACGTGGGATGCGTTCATCAGCTCGCCAAACAGCTTCACATCATTGTTCTTCAGCGCTTCTACCGCACGGATTGTTCTCTGATTCTCATATACTGCATGCTTTGCACGCTTTCTGCGGACATCACTCTTGATAATAGCCTTGAACTTCTCAAAGGTCTCCTCATCCAGGTCGCCCAGCGTCTTGATCTTCACTACCTGCTGAAGCTCTGCCAGTGCGGTCTCACACTCACTGCGGCGCTCATTGTACTTGGAATCTCCCAGGCCTCTCTTTTTATTACTGCATGCGATCACAATCTTCGCATTCTCCAGATGGATCGGTGCATACTCATACTCCAGAGTCGCAGTATCCAGAAAAATAGCGTTGTCCTTTTTACCCATGGCAATGGCAAACTGATCCATGATACCACAGTTTACCTTGTTGTATTTGTTCTCAGAGAACTGTCCGATCAGCGCCAGATCCTGATTGGTCACATCAAAGCCGAAGAAATCCCTCAGAATGTAGCCGGTCAGCACTTCTACGGAAGCGGAAGAAGAAAGTCCGGAACCGTTAGGAATATTGCCGTTTAACAGCAGATCCATACCGGAAGTCACTTTCATGCCCTTCTCACCGAAAGCCCAGATCACTCCCTTGGGATAATTGGTCCAATTCGCTTCCTTGCTGGGTACCAGGTCATCCAGAGAAGACTCGATCACGCCCAGCTGATCGAAATTCATGGAATAGAAACGCAGTTTATTGTCGTTTCTTTTTCTTGCCACGCCGTAAGTACCAATGGTCAGTGCACAGGGGAATACATGTCCGCCGTTATAGTCGGTATGTTCACCGATCAGATTCACACGTCCTGGTGCAAAATAAGCCTTGGCACCCTCTGCATCTCCAAATACTTCTGCGAAAGTCTTCAGAATCGTCTCTTTCATTTCCATTTTCTACTCCTATCTGCTTACTGTGTAAGCCCCGTCCATTTATATGTTCTTACTCTTGTCGCTCCGGCCGATGCCGCGATACGAATTCTCTTGCTCTATGTTTTCATCATAATCGAAAAAAACAAATATTTCTACCTATTTTTGTTTTTCAGACCTGTCATTATGTTAAAAGCTACAAGCCATGCAAAGACAAAAAGAAAGATACACCGTGGGAGCTTGCTCACAGAGGTGTATCTTTCTTTTTGGATTTATACGGCGACAGCCGTACATGAAGCAGGTGCTTTAGCGCCTGCGAATGCGCATGGCGTAATTCCTTGGATCCTGCTCACAAGGATGTATCTTTGTTTTTGCTTTTATACGGCGACAGCCGTACATGAAGTAGACGCAGCGCGTCTACGAATGCGCATGGCACAGTTCCCTGGCGTACTTTATTCCGCACTCTGTTTCCGATACTGTACCGGAGTCATATCATAAGCCTTTTTGAACAGGCGATTGAAATGCTCCACATTCTCGTAACCAACGTTAGCCGCTATGGTCTCCACCGTCTGGTTGGTCTCCTTCAAGAGCATTCTTGCCTTCTTCATGCGTTCTTCCCTTACAACCTCCTGGAAGGTCATGCCGGCCTTTTCCTTAATGTATTTGGACAAATACGGCTTGGAGAGATGGAAGGTATCTACCAGCATATCCAGTGTTACATCCACGTAGTTCTTCTGGATGAAACTGATGATCTCCACGATCCGCTCCTCTCTGCCGGAGGTGATATGCTGCTCTGCTGCCAGCTTGTTCACAGCGGATACCAATGCTGCGATGGAACTCTTGATGATATCTTCGTCCACGCCGACACCCCAGTAGAACTTACCGTCATGGACGATGCCTACATAGGTAGCTGCCTTAGAGTTGGAACCTCTGGAAATCGCATGTTCTTCGTAAACAGACAATTCATAGGTAATACCGAAGTATGTCTTAATAGCATTGCTTACTGCATCCAAGCGTCCGTTACCCATGGTGGTAATGGTTCTGGAAGCTCCGCCTTGATCAATGGTCACTTCTGCCTGAATACCGTTCTCCTGCTTGAAGTGACACTCCGGAACATTGAAGATACTGCGGGGATAAATATAATTTTCCTCGAAGATCGCGTAGATCTCCTTGGGAAGTAATTCCTGATGACGTCTGTCGGAGATACCCTTTACCAGGTAGCCGACTTCTTCCTTCATGGCTGCAGGCAGTGAGAAACCAAACTGCTGTTTCAATACGAATGCTACGCCGCCCTTACCGGATACACTGTTGATACGGATAACATCGGATTCGTACTCTCTTCCCACATCTGCAGGATCGATAGGCAGGTAAGGAATATCCCAGCGCTTGCCGGTCCTGCCTTCCTTCTGCCATGCCATACCTTTACTGATGGCATCCTGATGGGAACCTGAAAATGCGGTAAATACCAGATCTCCCGCATAAGGAACTCTCTCATGCACCTTCATACCGGTGAAATTCTCATAAGCTTCACGGATCTCCATAATATGAGAGAAATCCAGTCCACTGTCCACACCGTGACACATCATATTAAGTGCAACGGTTACCAGATCCACATTACCGGTACGCTCACCGTTGCCGAACAAAGTACCTTCCACACGGTCTGCTCCGGCCAGTACGCCGAACTCCGCATCGCTGATGCCACAGCCTCTGTCATTATGAGGATGTACGCTGAGTACTACATTTTCACGATATTTCAAATGCTTGTGCATATATTCTACCTGACACGCAAATACGTGAGACATTGCCACCTGTACGGTGGTGGGTAGATTGATGATTGCCTTGCAGTCAGCAGTGGGCTTCCATACATCCAGTACTGCATTGCAGACTTCCAATGCATAATCCACCTCGGTCTGGGAAAAGCTCTCCGGGCTGTACTCAAAGGTGAAGTTACCTTCAGTCTCATCTGCCAGATTCTTTAACATCCGGGCACCGTCTACTGCTAGCTTCTTGATGGCTTCCTTGTCCTTCTTAAATACCTGTTCTCTCTGCTCTACGGAAGTAGAATTATACAGATGGATCACTGCGTGGGGCGCTCCCTTGACTGCTTCGAAGGTCTTGCGGATGATATGCTCTCTCGCCTGCGTCAATACCTGAATAGTCACATCCTCCGGGATCATGTCGCGCTCAATTAATGCACGGATAAAATTGTACTCCGTATCGGAGGAAGCGGGAAAACCAACCTCGATCTCCTTGAAACCGATCTTTACCAACATCTTGAAGAATTCCAGCTTATCTTCCAGACTCATGGGATCGATCAATGCCTGGTTGCCGTCTCTTAAGTCAACGCTGCACCAGATAGGGGGCTTGGTAATACTGTCCTTTTTTACCCAGTCGTAGGTCACCTCGGGGGGCATAAAATAAGTTTTCTGATATTTTGCTGCAATGTCTGCGCTGTTCATGGAAATCCTCCTGCCGTATGATTACTTTTTATTTTCAAAACCTGCTGTTTTTACTATTTTCACTTATCTGATTGCATTATCTTAACACTCATAATTTCTGTAAGCAAGATATATTCTTATCTTGTTAATTGATGTATTTTAATGTGACATTTTTGTCATATACCTATAAACTCAAGAAAAAAGCTATTTTATTCAGTGATTATTCCTTTTTATTATTTGATTAAAATTTTCAATTGTATATATCATTTTTTGTTATATTTAAAACCATACTTTTAATTTTATAATGTTGTATAATTGATTAATTTTATTACTATGTTTAAAATGTTTTTCATAAAAAAACAGATGTCCGTGTCGGGCATCTGTTTACAATCTATTCTCTATTTATATCCTAAACGATTTCTTCGTGCTGTATACTCTCGAAATCGTAACGCCCATTCGCATTCCGGGCTGTCAAATAATTTCCACTCTTTCAAAATACCGGATCAGGATATCCGCACAATTTTCGATTCCCAGTTTGGTGGTATCGAGGATCATATGATAATTGTTCACATCACCCCACACTTTACCGGTATTTTCATAATAATAGTCGGCGCGCTCCGCATCATTTTTCTCAAGCATTTCTTTTGCCTCATCGTGGGGAAGACTTTCCTTCTTCATGATACGTTCAATACGATCTTCCTTATCCGCGCACACATACACGTTAAATACATTCGGCTGATCCTTCAGGATCTCGGATGCACAACGTCCCAGAATAATACAGGGATGTTCCGCCAATTCCTTAATGACCTCCGCTTCCGTAGCATAACTGTCACCATCCAGTTCATGCTCTATGTACGCCTTATCATATACCGGCACCCCCAGCTTCTCAGACAACTCCTGTGCGATCAGACTGGCTCCTGTTCCGAATCTTCGGCTGATAGTAATTACAAGGTTCATCGTAAGCACCTCCTTTGTAAGGTACTCTCATTTTATGATAAAGACTCTGAATTTGCAAGAGGGATGTCTACAAAAGCTTCTGCTCTATCTGATACAGTTTCTCACCTGTCGCCCGCATGCTGTGTTCCTCCGCCAGTGCCCTGCCTGCCCGGATTCTGCGTCTTACTTTTTCCCGCGGTTCTTCATACAAGATGTCTCGGACTGCCTGCTCGTAGGAATCCGGATTGCTGGCTTTGCGCACCTGCTCGCCGTCGGTAAGCCACCCTTCATACACCGGAATGTCTCTCACGATCACAGGAATCTCACAGGATAATGCCTCCAATACCACGATTCCTTCCGTCTCTTCATAACTGAAAAAAGCAAATGCATCCGCACCACAGTACGCATCCCGCAGGATCCCGGACGGTTGGAAACCGGCAAAGATCACATTTTCCGGCTTCTCTGCCACAGCCTTTTTGATCTCTGCCGGAATCAATGCATTGTTCCCGCCCCCAAACCATAGAAAAATAATGTCTGGCATCCTTTTTGCCATTTCCAGAAAATCCTCGATTCCTTTTCTGTGAATCAGATGCCCGGCGGATATCACGACCTTTTTATCCACAGGAAGATGAAAAAATATCCGGAATCGTCCACCTGCCTGCTCTGTTTTGTGGAAAAATTCAGTGTCCACACCATTGGTCAGTGCGTAAATCTCCCGATGCAGATCATATTTCATTAACAATTCCCGGGAATATTCCGTTGGTGTGATAACCACATCTCCCTGTCTATAACAATGGCGGATCCATTTTTTGAATAAAGGAGCCGCCAGATTGGAACCGATAAAAGAATTCTTAAAATCTTCCATAGTGGAATGCCCATAATAGACGACCTTTTTCCCCTGCCGTCTTGCCCGCCGTGCCACCAGCGGCGAATCAGGCAATACAGTATTGATCTGTACGATATCCGCCTCTTTCCAGACGTCCGTCACGGTCACTTTTGCTGCTCGCAGCATCTTCTCCTGATGGCGTATGGCGCTGCCAACGCCGCTTTTTGCCACCAGTGAAAGTCCGCCTTTATATATATAAATTTTCATAAGTATACTCTCCTATACCAGGTGGAAAATCACCTGGAACAGTGTCGTCAGTCCCAGACTATACAGCGCAATGGAGAAAGGCTTTCCCAAAAAGATGACTGTCACAAACTGTTTCCATGTCATATTCGTCGTTCCGGCGAGATAACAGAGAAAATCATCCGGTGCCACCGGCAGAAAGATTGCCAGTGTAAATAATTTCAAAAATCTCCCCTTTAGCTCCGTCCATGTCAGGTATTTTTCAATCATTTTCCCGGGAAACATCTTGTACAGCACCGGTCTTCCCAGACTTCTTGCTATTCCAAAAGCAATACAGGAACCCACACAGATTCCTATATAATTATAGAAAAATCCCGGCACCGCTCCAAAGAGCAGCACTCCTGCCAGACAGCTGATGCCACCCGGTATGATGGGAAACACCACCTGAACGATCTGGATCAGCACGAAGATCAGTGCACCGATCATTCCGAAACGGTTCACAAACTGCTGCATAGTCTCCACCGATTGGAAAATGCCGCTCTGATAGCTCCAGACTGCCAGTATTCCACAGAGGATCAGACTAACCCAGGATGCAATATTGACGGCTCTTTGCCAGGTGTTTTTCTCTTTCGACCTGTTTTTCTTCGATCTGACGCTGGTATAGTTGTTCCATGTTTCCCGCAAATCTTTTTTGAGAAAATATTTCTGCGGACTGTTTTGCATAACTGCACATTCCTCTGCGTTCATCGTCTTCTTTCTCCTTCCAGTTCTTCAGGTCTTTCAAGAATTCCTCTTCGGTCCGGTACTGCCAGCCGTTTTTTCCCTCTTCCACAACCGCCCGCAGACATTGATCCCTTCTGCATAATAACGGTAATCCTGCTGCCAGTGCTTCCGCATAGGTAAGCCCCTGGGTCTCACTGGTGGAAGCGCTGACGAACAGATCTCCTGCCGGATAATAAGATGCTACTTCAACGGGTGATACCATTCCGGTAAAAATAACGCTTTCCGTCACACCCAGTTCTGCTGCCTTTTTCCGTAAAGTCTCCAAATAAGGACCGCCGCCTACAATCATCAGTATTGTGCCGCTCTCCTGAATTTTCTGCTGGTACTCCAGCAATTCTTCCACATTCTTCTCTTTTGCCAGACGACCTACATATAAAAGCACTGTGGTCTTCCGGTCCATTTTATATTTTCTTCGGATTCTCTCCCGGGAATCCGTCCGGGTCTGCGCGTCATATTTACTCAGATCAATCCCCGATGGGATCACTGATACCGGACAATGAATGCCATAGTCTTTTAGTAATGTCTCTATTTTTGTGCTGGGAGCGATCATACTGTCCACCTTCTCGGAGATCTGTCGCGTCAGGAACTGTACCATATCCCTGCCCCATTTCTTGTAAGGGGAAAAATAGTGGGTATAATCTTCGTATACAGTATGGTAAGTATGCACCAGAGGGATCTTACATTCCTCTGCGATCTTTTTTGCCATGAAAAAGGTAGAAAATTCACACTGGGAATGTACAATATCCGGATTCCACTCTATAATCCCGCGATACAGTTCGCGTCCCGGGGACACCCGAAGTCTTGCTCCCGGATAAATATATCCGGCATTCACGGAACCCATATAGATCACACCCTCTTCTTCGTAGGAATGAGCTGTACGGGACAGGGTCAGGATCTTCACTTCATGTCCTCTTTGCTGTAATTCCTCCCGCAGATTGCATACCGAAGTAACAACTCCGTTGATGGCCGGCTTGTACCAGTCTGTTGTGATCAATACCTTCATCTTTTTCTCCCTTCCGTTTATTTTCTCTGAATTGATCTCAGCATAACAGACACAGGTAAATTCCATCCGAATAAAATCAAAAGTTTTCCTAAAGTTTCTGTGAGTTTTTTCCAAAATATGCACTAAAAAACAGCATTCTCCGGAAATTTCCGGAAAACGCCGTTTTTAATCGTCTTTCTATAAAATTATTATCTTTCTTCTCTGAAGTACGCCAGTCCCAGACTTGCAGGGGGCTGATTCTCTCTCTTGCTCCGCATACTGGTGATGACCAGTACCAGTAAGGTCACGACATAAGGGATCATCTTATACAGCTCCTGGTACTCCATATGCTCGATACCGGTGGGCAGATACAGATACAGAATATACAGACCACCGAACAGGAAAGAAGCAAATACACTGATATTCGGTCTCCAGATAGTGAAGATGACCAGCGCAATGGCAAGCCAGCCTCTGTCACCGAACGCATCGTTGGACCAGACGCCGCAGGCATAATCCATTACATAGTACAGTCCGCCCAGACCTGCGATCATACATCCCACGCAGGTAGCGATGTATTTATACCGGGATACGTTGATACCGGCTGCATCTGCGGTATTGGGACCCTCACCGACTGCTCTTAAGTGCAGTCCGGTTCTGGTATGACTCAGAATATAAGATGCCGCAAACGCAATGATCACTGCCAGATAAGCCAGGAATCCATAGGATAAAAACAGCTTGCCAAACCAGCCAAGTTTTCCCGCAAAAGGAAGTGACTTACTGAAATAACTGCTGGTAGCAGACAGTGCAATGGAAGGTACATCACTGTTCACCAGCTTGATCAGGGATCCGCCAAAGAAGTTACCAAAGCCGACACCGAAGGTGGTCATTGCCAGACCGGTCACGTTCTGGTTCGCCCGCAGGGTAACAGTCAGGAAGCAGTACAGCAGTCCCATCAACAGGGATCCTAACAGGCAGCAGAGCATCGGAATCGCAATGGCAAGGAACCCATTCATGTTCGCCGCGCCTCCTGCGGATCTCTCATAGAAGAAAGATCCGATGACACCACAGATACCTCCCACATACATGACGCCGGGGATTCCCAGATTCAGGTTACCGGATTTCTCCGTGATGATCTCACCGGTACTTCCGTATAACAGAGGAATTCCCTGTACGATTGCTCTCGGAATAAATGCAAGTAAAAATGACCACATGCTTACTGTTCCTCCTTTTCTGCTTTTTTACGGAACTGCAGTCTGTAAGTAATGAAGAACTCACAGCCGATGATAAAGAACAGGATAATACCTGTCAGAATATCGGAGTAAGAATGATTCAGCCCGAAATTGGTAGAGATCTCACTGGCTCCGCGATCCATGAAAATGATCAGGAAGCTGGAGAATACCATGGTCAGAGGATTGAACTTGGACATCCAGGATACCAGTACAGCGGTAAATCCCTGTCCACCTGCAATCGTGGTGGTCACAGTATGATTGATGCCTCCTACCAACAGCAGACCTACCAATCCACACAGAGCACCGGATAACAGCATGGTGCGGATAATGACTTTTTCTACCTTGATACCCACATATTTCGCAGTATTTTCGCTCTCACCCACAACAGAGATCTCATATCCCTGCTTGCTGTAATTAAGATATACATACATAAAAATTGTGATCACTACTGCCACTACAATACTTAACAGATATTTGGAACCGAAGATCTGCGGCAGCCAGCCCACGTTGGTGTTCTGGTTGATGATACCGATCTTACCGGATCCCTTGGGAACCTCCCATACTATCGTATAAAATGCCACCAGCTGAGTAGCTATGTAGTTCATCATCAGCGTAGACAGTGTCTCATTGGTATTCCATTTCGCCTTGAAAAATGCGGGAATGAAGCCCCAGATGGCTCCTGCTGCCAGGCTGGCCACGATCATGCACAGGATCACAACTGCGTTTGGAAGCTTATCTCCCAGACAGATCATGCAGGCTGCTGCTGCCAGACTGCCGATCAGTACCTGTCCCTCACCGCCGATATTCCAAAATTTCATCTTAAATGCCGGAGTCAGTGCCAATGCGATCAAAAGCAGGATCGCTATATTCTGAAAAGTGACCCATGTCTTGCGGACGGATCCGAAAGCACCCAGAACAATGGACTGATATACCTGTAAAGGATTGATTCCCGTGGTGATCGTTGTAATGATACCGCACAGGATCAGTGCCAACAGGATTGCCAGAAATCGGATGCCCAGCGATTTGTACCAGGGGAGTGCATCTCTTTTTACGATATGAAACAAAGGCTCTTTATTCTTTTCCTTCATGTTCTTTGCCTCCTACTCTGGTCATCAGCATACCGACCTCATTTTTGTCTGTCTTTCTCGCATCCAGAATACCACTGACTTCTCCGCCGCACAATACCATGATACGGTCGGACAGCTCCATCAGCACATCCAGATCCTCACCTACGAAAATTACGGCAACGCCCTTTTTCTTCTGTTCATTGATCAGGTCATATATAGTATACGAAGAATTGATATCCAGTCCACGTACCGCATAAGCCGTTAACAATACGGTAGGTGCAGACGCAATCTCTCTTCCAACGAGAACCTTCTGTACATTACCACCGGACAATCTGCGTACCGGAGTGGTGATACCCGGGGTTACAACCTCCAGATTTTCTACCACATCAGTCGCAAGCTGTTTGGAAGGTTTCCGGTTCGTAAACGGTGTATGTCCCTGTCGGAAGGAACGTAGCATCATATTATCGGTCAAATCCATATTGCCTACCAGACCCATGCCAAGACGATCCTCCGGTACAAAAGAAAGAGATACGCCCATCTCTGCGATCTTCAACGGATCCTTGCCGATCAACATTTCCTTACTTCCATCATCTTCCACATAGCTGATCGTGCCGGCTTCTGTTACCTGCAGACCTGCAATGGCTTCCAGAAGCTCCTTCTGTCCACAGCCGGAGATACCGGCGATTCCCAGGATCTCACCACTATTGGCGGTAAAGGAGACGTCCTTGAGCTTAACGATACCTTCTTCGTTACGTACGGTCAGTCCCTGTACTTCGATACGGGGCTTTGGATTCACAGGTTCCGGTCTGACAATATTCAAAGTAACCGCATGTCCCACCATCATATTGGTCATTTCCGTAACGGTGGTATCCTTTGTCAGCATGCTTCCAATATACTGACCGTTACGAAGCACAGCCACCCTGTCGGACAGAGATTCCACTTCATGCATTTTATGGGTAATAATGACAATAGCCTTGCCGTCATCTCTCATTTTCCGGAGAACGTTAAAGAGCTTCTCTGTCTCCTGCGGTGTCAGTACAGCGGTAGGTTCATCCAGGATCAGGATATCCGCACCACGATACAGCACCTTTACAATCTCTACAGTCTGCTTCTGGGATACCGTCATATCATAGATTTTCTGCTTCGGATCTACTTCAAAACCGTATTTGTCACAGATCTCCTCTATTTTACGGGATGCCTCCTTGATATTAAGCCTGCCTTCCAGACCCAGGATGATATTCTCGGTAGCGGAAAGTACATCGATCAGCTTAAAATGCTGATGCACCATACCGATTCCCAGCCGTAACGCATCCTTGGGGGATTTGATGACCTCTTCCTTACCGTTAATAAAGATCTGTCCCTCATCCGGAAAATAAATACCGGAGAGCATATTCATCAGTGTCGTCTTACCGCTGCCGTTTTCCCCAAGCAGCGATAATATCTCACCCTTATAGATATCCAGATTTACCTTATCATTGGCAATCACGGATCCAAAAGTCTTGGTAATGTTTTTCATTGAAACCGCAGCTACTTTTGTCTCTTTTTCCATCCTAGTCACCTTTCCATTTAATCCACGACCTGAAAATTTGCAGGTCTTTTAATACCTGGCATAAGCACACTGGCCGCCCCTTTTCTACCTCATCCATCCACAAAAGCAAAAGATCCATAAGGTAGAAAAAGGGCGGCGCGGCGATAAACGCTGCGCCGTCCGGGCTATTTCAATAAGTCAATTAATACTGCTCATCCAACAGGTTGATTCCATCAATTCTTACATTGAAGTAAGGAGCGGAACGGAATGCAACATCGGACTCATGGAAGTATCCGTCACTTACTACCTCATGGTCGGGAGTATAATCAGGATCAGTATCGATATCAGCTTCATAGCTGTCCAGGGTCTTACCGTCTACAGTAAAGGTGGTGATATCATATACATGAGCCTTGCCTGCGATCAGATCAGCCTTTGCAGCTTCTACTGCTTCTGCGGTACCATCTGCTACAGCAGCACCAAGATCGCTCAGCTCTACAGAGCCGGTCTCCAGAGTACCACACCAGTCAGTATCGATAGGAGTTCCATCTGCTACACATTTAATAGCATACTCAAAGTAAGGCTCCCAGTTAACTCTGGAAGATACCAGGAAGGTATTGGGGCAGGCTGCCTCAGTGCTTCCGTTGTAAGATACGTTGGGAACGCCTGCGGTCTCACATGCGGTAGGAGCACCCATGGAGTCTGCATGCTGGCTGATCAGTACACATCCGCCCTCGATCAGCTTGTTAGCTGCTTCCTTCTCAGCGGTCTCATCGTACCAGGAACCGGTAAAGGTTACATCCATGGTAACGCTGGGGCATACGGAACGGGCGCCCAGGAAGAAGGATGTATAACCGGACATAACTTCTGCATAAGTATAAGCACCTACATAACCCATCTTAGCCTGATCCTCGGTAATATCACCGTTAGCGATCATCTCATTCAGCTTCATGCCTGCAACGATACCTGCAAGGTAACGGCCATCATAGATGGAAGCAAATGCATTGTGGAAGTTGTCCAGGCCCTCGGTATGAGCCTTGGTTCCGGTTGCATGGCTGAACTGAACATTGGGATACTCCTTAGCAGCCTCGATGATGTAGTCCTCATGTCCAAAGCTGTCTGCAAAAATAAAATTGCAGCCTGCATCAGCAAGCTCACAAGCTGCTTCATAAGCTTCCTGTCCTTCAGGAATGTTGGTCTTGGTCATGTACTCAATGCCAAGCTTCTCACAAGCTGCCTTTGCTCCGTTCAGGAAGTTCAGATCATAAGTAGAGTTCTCATCATGCAGGAAAATAAAACCTGCCTTTACACCACTGACAGCTTCGCCAGCTGCTTCAGTAGTAGCTGCTGCCTCAGTAGTAGCTGCTGCCTCAGTAGTAGCTGCAACAGTTGCAGCATCTGTGCCGGTGGTAGCTGCGTTATTGGATCCGCATCCTGCCAGAGCAGTAACTGCGAGAGCCATAGCTGCAAGTAAACTTACGACTTTCTTTTTCATAATTCTCCTCTTTCTGCGCTGCTGCTTCGTTACAGATCCATGTAGCAGCGCGGGCACAGATCTGCAGATAAACCGGTGAGTCAACGCAAAAAGGGTGTATGACACCTTCATACGACCCCTTTATTGTACTCTCTCAACATTAGTCAGTATAAGCATTTGTCTGACTTCTTGTCAAGAGAAGTATTAAATTTTTATTAACTCGTTTGCGAATGTGGTTCTGAATAGTTATCTAACTCTTAAGATCGAAATGTGATCTCTCCTGTTTTGTCATCCATACTTTCCACAATAGCGAGCGACTCTACACGGATACCCTTGGAACGGATCAGGTCGCCGCCCTTCTGGAATCCCTTCTCAACGGCAATGCCGACACCCTCTACAGAAGCTCCCGCTTTATTGACAATGTCGATCAAACCCTCCAGTGCGCATCCGTTGGCCAGGAAATCATCAATGATCAGAATATGATCTTCCGGATGCAGAAATTTTTTGGAGACGATCACGTCATATACTCTTTTGTGCGTAAAGGATTCGATCTTGGTGGAATATACTTCTCCGTCAATATTTACGGACTGGGACTTTTTTGCAAATACCACCGGCACATGAAAATGCTGGGCTGCCACACAGGCAATACCGATACCGGAAGCCTCCACAGTCAGGATCTTCGTAATCTTACGGTCTGCGAACAGACGCGCCCACTCTTTTCCCATTTCATTGAACAGCTCAATGTCCATCTGATGATTCAGAAAAGAATCTACTTTTAATACATTCCCTGCTTTTACTGTACCGTCTTTGCGAATGCGCTCTTCGAGTAATTTCATTGTATGTCTCCTCTTTTGTTTCTACTTAATATATTCTGTGGTAGTACTTTAGGCTTTTATGTCTCTTATTATACGCAGGATATTGCTCCTTTTTCAATAGAAGAACTATATTTCTTGCTATTTTGATTACATTTTGCTATGTTAACCATGAGAATACTGAAATTACGAGGTGCCTTATGCCTGTCAGAGGATATATCATAGAAAAATATAATGCTATGACCAACGCTTATACCTGCAATCGTCTGGTACAGGAAGCTTCTGCCCTGGATATGGATCTGCAGATTGTAGGGATCCACGATACTATGGTCTCTCCGCATGGTGTTATAAATCATGGTAAAATACTGGAACCCGTGGATTTTGTCATCAACCGCTATAAATGGGGGCGGGAAAAGGATGCTATAAATGCACTTGCCACCCGAAGCTATAATCCTTTAACTGCTTATAATATCTATATTAATAAATTCGAACAGGTACGAAGACTTCATTCCGAAGCCTTTTTGATCCCTAAATATCTTCTGGGAACTTCACTGTTGCCTTTTTCTTCTATTGTAGAACAATTGGGGCTTCCTTTTGTCGGTAAAGGACTGGAAAGCTCCATGGGAGAGGAAATCATCTGCATCCGGGATAAAGCTTCTTATGAGGAACTCTCTCATAACTACCCTTCATCTAAGGAATGGCTCTTCGAAGAATTTATCTCGGAAAGCTACGGCAGAGATCTGCGATTTTACAGCATCCGCGGAGAAGCCGTTGCCTGTATGCAGCGCAGATCCCAGGGGGATTTCCGTGCAAATGTAGCTCTGGGCGCTTCGGTAGAGCCTTACCCTGTCACGCCCGGCATCCGTGCCATAGCCGCAGATATTTACGAACAGACCGGACTGGATTTTCTGGGAATTGATCTGCTTTTTGGCAGAGAAAAACCTTATTTTTGCGAAATCAATGTTATGCCGGGACTGGAAGGCATTGAAAAAGCCTCCGGTATTAATGTTGCAGCAAAAGTCATGGAAACAATACGATCAGACTTTGCATAGGAACTCATCTCATATTTGTACCTGCACAGTGTACGAAAATATACGATACTATCGTATCCATAAAATTGCAGGTTACGGAAAGGTATGCTTATTTTTATGAATAATGTTTCCGGAACACCACTGGAATTTCATAAATTCACTACGCCGAAAGAAGCAGAAGACTTCGTCTATGCTTCCTATCTGCGGGCTGCCACACATCAGGACTATGCCGCTCAGGATGCCGGAAAAAGACATCCTGAGCTGACGAGATCTCTGCTCCGGCAGAAATCGATGGCTCCCTGTGTCGTCGTCACCGGAAGCAAGGGAAAAGGATCCGTTGCCAATATGATTTCCCGGATCCTGCAGACAAATTATACCGTAGGACTAATGACCAGTCCTCATATTACGGATTTCAGAGAGCGCTTCCGCGTCAATGATACCATGATCAATGAAACCGACTTTTGCCGTCTGATGGCACAGATCCAGCCGGAGATTCTGGACATTGCCTCCGATCTGCCGGAGTCGGTATGTATCAGCCCCATGGGCATTCAGGCGGATCTGGCACTGACTTATTTTTCGGAAAAACATACGGATTTCAATGTATTTGAATGCGGAAAGGGTGCAAAATACGATGATGTGAACAACATTCGTCACGATTATGCCGTGATCAATCGGATTTTCTTAGAGCATACAAGAGAGCTGGGAGATACGCTGACTGCCATTGCAGAAGATAAATCCCACGTCATCACCGGGGAGCAGAAGTGTGTTTATTTTGCGGAGCAGGATCCGGAAGTATTGAAGGTTCTGGTTCGCCGTGCCGAGGCTATGCAGGTTCCCTACAAAATATATGGTCGGGATTTTCAGGCAGAAAATATCCGCTATACCTGTTCCGGTATGCTATTTGATGTGGTGATCGGAGATAACATTTATCCTGATTTACAGATTCCGTTATTGGGAGAACATCAGGCGAAAAACTGCGCACTGGCTCTGGCTCCGTGCGTGGATGTCATGGCAGATCTTTGCCGGGAATCCAATGCTCCGGATATATTTTCAGATACAATGTGCAATCAAATTCGCTGCCAACTGTCTGCGATCCATCATCCGGGGCGGATGGAGATTCTAAGTTCGGACCCTTTTATCCTGCTGGATGCGTGCATCCATTCCGCCAGCTGTGAAAATGTAAAAGCAGTTCTGCGTCATCTGGGGATTTCGAATTGTACTGTTATCGTGGGGATTCCGGAGGATAAGGATTATGCCGGTGTGGTCCGGTCTATGAGGGAAGTTGCGAACCGAATCATTCTCACCAAATCCGGGAATCCGCATTATCATTTTTCGCAACATCAGAGGGAAGTTCTGATGCAGGAAGGAATCCTCACGGAATGGACGGATTCGGTGAAACAGGCACTGAACCTGGCGAATTCTTTTTCTGATGCGATCGTAATATTAGGTACGACCTCCGTGATTTCGGAGACAGAACAATTATTTTAGGATATTTTATTGCGATACTTGGTAGCATTTGAACAACGAAGGAGTGAGATACATGGAACAGTTATTGATTATTGAAGATGATATCGGTTTGAATCAAGGCTTATGCAAAGCACTGAAAGCAGATGCTCGGCAGATCATTTCCTGCCAAGACCTAAAAACGGCGAAGGAGCAGCTGCTTTGCGGCGGTGTATCCCTGATCCTGTTGGATATCAATCTGCCGGATGGCAGTGGGCTTGAGCTGCTCCGGGAGGTCAAGGAAAACATGCCCGGAGTTCCTGTTATTCTGCTGACTGCCAATGACACCGATCTGGACATCGTAGACGGACT